>QWCR01000294.1_pt1 | contig 14518 bp, 1 predicted proteins | sample 1972581 | NCBI WGS metagenome assembly QWCR01 (sample SAMN09866703, study PRJNA288562) | Human oral metagenome isolate pre4_saliva, whole genome shotgun sequencing... | isolation source: mouth | host: Homo sapiens | place: USA: California
ATTGTTGCCGGCGTTATTGACGATATCGGCAGCTTCTTTAGCTGTAATCGGCGCAGATTTGTTGTCTTTACCCGCTTTAGGCGTTGTGCTGTTCGGGTCAAATGCCTGTTTGTTGGTATCGTTCACCGTCGGCAGGTTGCTGCCGATGTTTGACAAGTGCATAGGGTTGTTTGCAGTGTTATCGCCATTGTTCATGGAGGCAATTACGTCTTCTTTAGGCACTTCTGTTCCTGTCGGTTTGCCGTTTACGACATCACCGGCTTTATAGAATTTATCGCCGACTTTAACCAGCTTGTCACCAGCTTTATTGGTATAAACCACCGGAGTTTGTGCCGCTTCAACAGTAATAGTACGAATACCATCTTTGGTTTCGCCGGTTACAGTAATGCCATTTTTACCCACGAAGTCCACTTGGTTCGCATTTTTCACCACATCGTTGTAGCCATTGCCATCTTTGGTTGATACCAACCAACCCATATTTTGTAGGTCGCCTACTGTTGCAGCAGCGTTTTTATTCACCGGTGCATCTTTTGGTCCCACTAAGTCAACCAGATTTGGTTTGTCTGCATCGGCTGTCGGCGTACCGTTTGTGTTGGTATCCACAGGTTTCACGTTCAGAGTAGAGCCCACACCTGTAATCTGGGTCGGTTTGCCGTCTGAAGAGACGTTCAACGCCGTTGTCGGTGTTTTGTCCATTCCGTTGTTGCTTGCAGGTTTGGCAGCTTCGGTTGTGAAGTTAACCGGTGCTTTACCGTTTTGGGTATCACCCACTTTGACAGAAGTAAATTCAACGTTGTCTTTGGTCGAATAGGTCACTTTACCGTTCGCTTCTTGTTTCACGGTTAAGTTTTTACCTGCAATCATTTCAACAGCTTTGCCTGGGTTGATAACTTCATCACCAGTAGATGTAGCGTCTTTTTCTCCGCCTTCAACTTTAGATGTTTTCAACGTAAAGCCAGAGTTGTTGATCATATCCGCAACGTTTTGAGCAGTCGCCACTTTGTTGCTATTTGGTGAATCATCAATAGCTTTTTGAGCGGCATCAACTTTATCTTTGGCTGCTTGTACTTTTGCAGGATCAGCATCTTTTGGTAATTTCGCTAATTCATCTTTTGCATCTTTTAACGCTTTAGTTAACGTTTCGCCAGCTGGGCCAGTTACCGAACCATCGGTATTTTGAGTGATTTTAGCAGTTTCAACAGATGGTACTTCCACATCAACGGTAATAGTGCGCACGCCGTTCACGGTTTTACCCGATACTTTGGCTGCGTTTTTGCCGACGAATTTCACTTCGTCCGCATTTCTCACAACATCGTTGTATGACTTATCTTCTGCACCAGTCGCTTTATCTGATGAGACTTTCCAGCCCATGTTCGCCAAATCTCTAACAGTTGCAGCAGAGTTCAATACATTAGGAGACAATGGTGTTTGACCGTGAGCTGTACCTAAGTTGACAACATTAGGCTGTGTTGTCGGAGCACTACCATCTGGCGTTGTTGTAACAGGGGTTGTATTCAATACGGAACCCACGCCTGTAATTTGGGTTGGTTTGCTGTCTGAAGACACGTTCAATGCTGTTGTTGGCTGTTCCGGATTATTATTTGCAGTAATCACATCACCACTTTTCAGCTCAACCGGTTTTTTACCATTTGCGGTATTGCCCACTTTTACCGTAGTAAACTCAACATTATCTTTTGTCGAGAATGTGAATTTACCGTCAGTTTGAGCAATCTTGATGTTTTTATCAGCTTCGAAAGTTACCGTATCACCAGCTTTAACCGCTTGTTTTTTAACTGTACCGCCATTTTCGCCATCATTCGTTTTCGATGCAATTGCATTCCAAGCCGCGTTGTTCACAGCGTTTACAACCGTATCTACCGTTGCGATTTTACCTGTGTCATTAGGATTAACCGCTACAGTTCCAGCTTTATCTCCTGAGTTAACAGGATTAATTGTACCAGTATTAACTTTTAAGCCGTTGTCATCGGTTGTAAGGGTGTTATCGGCAGCTTTTACTTTAACGCCTTCGTTTGTTACTTCTAAAGACTTATCTGCCGGTTTAACAGAGATAGTATTTCCTGTCGGATCTTTTTGTAGACCATTACCAGTATTGACACTGTATTTGATTGTGCTGGTTTTGCCGGCTGTATTTTCAACAGATACACTTGTGCCGTCGCCGTCAACAAAATTAACGGTGTCATAGGCGGTAACAAAATCTTTTGCCGTACCTTTTTCTTGCAAATTCCAGCCTGCATTCAATACATCGCCTACGGTTGCAGCGTTGTTTTTGATGCCATCTACATTAGATGGTTTGTCTGCTTTAGTTGTCGGCGCAGTTGTATTTGCTTTCGAACCGTCAAGATTGCCGGCTACATTGGTAATCGGATTACCTCCGTTGTCTAAACCGTTTTGGGTTAATGAAACTGGGCTCTTACCTACCGGAGTAATAGTTACACCTTCATTAGTCAGCTTAGTTGTCGGCGCATTTGCATCTGTGCCTTTAAACTCTGCGCTGGTCAGGTTGGTTAATACAGGGTTCAGGCTGTAGGCAAAATCGGCTTTTCTGATTTTCTTTTTAACTGTTTTGGTTTTATCAAAATCATCCTGAACATCAACTTCAGATACAGTTTCATCACGGTCTAACTTCAAGTTGTTGCCGACTTGGAGTTGAACTTTGTCATCCGAACGGATTGCAGTTTCATAATCTTTTTTCGCTGAATCCGCATTTGCTTTTTTAGATGTAAATACACCTGAAGATCCCGCTACTTCATTACCGCTTGTGTTAAAACCTGCTGCAATTTTTTTGGTGATAGAGTTCAACTGAGAACCATTGATAGCATCTGTAGAGTCTTCAGCTACACGACCAGCTGCCACATTTTTCAATTGACGTTCTGCGCCAGAGCTACCGAAGGATACGACGTCGCCTTCAGAGGTATGGGTACCGCCCGCCCATTTAAATGTGTAAGCAATCTTGTCTGTTTCTGTATCGGAAACAATATTGCCGTCGCTGTCGTAGTTCACGCTTAATTGTCGCGTACCCACCAAATCGGTTGTAGAGCCCGTACCGATCGCCACCGCATTTTGTTTAGTCGCATGTGCACCAGTACCTAATGCCAGAGAACCGATAGCATTAGCACGCGCGCTCGCACCGATGGCTGTTGCCAAATTTCCTGTTGCTAATGCATGAACGCCCAAAGAAGTTGAAGCATGACCGTTTTTATTGTCCTTATGGGCAAAGTCAAGGGTGGATACATCCATATCGAGGCCTGTTAGCTCCTTATATGCCTCAGCGATGGTTCCTGGAGTCTTTGTTGTCGCAGCAAAAGTATAATTACGGGTAACGTCTTTACCGTTAATTTTCTCGGTTACGCTTTTAGCGGTTATGCCACCAGTTGCTTTTTCAAACTCTGTTTTTTGACCAGCAGCCGATGAAATATCTGAGCCGCCAATCATAATAGAGGAATCGCCTTGTGCATTGGTACCCAAGCCCATAGCAATCGCACCCTGATTACCAGACGCTTTCGCCCCTTGACCAACTGCAATATCAGCCTCTTTCGTTGCTTGTGCCAACTGACCGACTGCAACAGAAGAGTTTGTAGCCTTAGAACTATCACCGACAGCTACCGCAGATTTGTCAGCATTTGCCTGATAACCTGCAGCTACCGCAGATTCTTTAGCACGGGCAGCCGTACCAGCCGCTACTGCATAACTGCCTTGCGCTTCCGCACCCATACCGATGGCGACTGCTGCCTCCGCATTTGCCACTACAGACGCACCAGAGCCAATGGCTGTCGCACCAAAGGCACCTTTTCGAACGATAGAGTTCGTACCAATCGCCACGCCCAACGGGGTGGTAGAGTGGGCTTGCATACCGATTACGGTAGAACCGTCTTGACCATAGCTAGCACGATAGGCTCTATCTAATTCTGTGCCTACAAGCTCCTTATATTTAGCGGTAATCGTAATAGGCTGACCATTTTTTCCTGTGCCAGGCGTTGTCTCAGCATTAAAATCATTTACGCCTTTGGCATCTCCGCTATTAGGATTCGCGGCTTTAAAATATTTCTTTCCGTCATAGGCTTGAATATCATTACCACCGATAACGATAGAACCTTGACCTGCTACAGATTGGGCACCAATGGCTACCGATTGGTCACCAATGGCACGGGTGTTACGGCCTAGTGCGGTACCTTCATTAATATCTACATTTTGGAAAGAGAAGAAGTTGTCATCTTTAGCCTTTCCTGAGTTTTGAAAATAATTTAATGTACTTGTAGTGCCGCCAAAGGCTTTGACCAATACCTTATCGTTATCATCCGCATCCGTACCAACACCAAGAGGTTTTCCATCAGTATCCACAGAGCGATACCCTACCCCCGCGCCGGCACCGAGTGCGACTGAATTGTTAACGGCAGTATTATTTTTATTAAGTCCTGTATAGGCATTCGTACCAATAGCCACACTACCGTCATCAGCTCGTAGTCCTGTACTTTGATCATTTGTCTCGAAGTTACTTCTATTGCTACCCGCAGTTGCCCTTTGACCGATAGCAATACTACGTCCGATACCTTGATCGCGGCTTTTGGCGTCCTTACCAAGAATTATATCCCCCTCTTTTTTGGCAGCTGCTGAGTTACCAATTGCTATTGTATCTTTTCCTTGTGCAAATGATGCCAAGCCTAAGGCTATGACTCCTTCTTGTTCTGCCTTCGCTGATTTACCTATAGCAATTGTATCTTTAGCAGTGGCTCTAGCCCCATATCCTAAAGCTGTAGCTCCTTCTTGAGTCGCAAAAGCTGTTCCGCCGACCGCTGTGGTGTATTTATTCGTTGATTCTGCACTAGTACCTAAGGCAACACTAGATTCATTCGATGCCTTTGCAACATTACCGATTGCTACTGATTTATCACCGGTCGCTTTAGCTCCAACACCGATTGCCTCTGCAAGAGTTCCCGATGCTTGAGAGTCAATTCCCACTGCAATTGCACTATCTCCTGTGGCTTGTGCTTTTCTACCTACCGCTACTGCATTGTTCTGAGTAGCCGTAGATTCTTTACCCACAGCAACAGCATTATTTCCTGAAGCATTTGACGATGTCCCCCAAGCAACACTGTCGCCAGATCCTGTTCCCTGCGCATTAACGGCAGCATAAGCCGAATGGCCGCTTAATAACGCCAAGGCGATGGCTGAAGATTTAATAAAATTGCCTGAAAATTTAACCGCACTTCCTTGTGAATTTGATGAACTTTGTTTTTTGTGTGCTTTGGTTAATTCTGAAACGACCACCCAAGATTGCGTTGCTTGGCTCCAAACGATACGGAAGATTTTATTCATAAATGTCTCTCTAACGATGTTGAAAAATACCCTCAATCTCTCATTCAATTAATAAAAGAACTTGGGCGTAAATAAAGTAGAAAAATTATACAGATTTAGTCATAGAACTCAATTTTAAAATACAATTTTTACGATAATTTATATTGATTAAGTTTTATGAGGAACAAAAGCAAACGTTTGCTTTTTTTGCACAAGAAGTAAGCAAAAGTGCGGTGAGTTTTAGGGGAGTTTTTATTGGGAAAAAGCCAATATATTTATCAAAAAACAAAGGCCACAACGTGCGGCCAATTTTTTAGAATTCTTTTGAAATTAAACTTTATGCTAATTGCAAATCAAGTGTGAAATCAATATCAATGGAACGATAAGTTGGCATTAAATAAAAACGCATTGGGGCAATAAACAAAAAAACCGCCCCAAAGGAGCGGTTTTATTTATAAGAGTGCGGTGAAATTACCAGAAGTATCCGACTGCTGCACCACCTGTCACTTCACCTTGAGTGTTAGCACCCATTGAGAAGCGAACACCGTATTTACCGTTATCAGAAATACGTGAGTAACCCACTGCTACCGCAGATTGGTTTTTGTGTTGACCAATACCCGCAGTTGCCACAGATTGACCCGGTTTATGCGGTTGTAACAAGTTTGCCATCGCTGCAGAAGTCGCCATGCCCGCATTCATACGGTTGCCTAATTTATTAATTTGGCCCTGTAACTTATTACCCATCGCATATAACTGGCTACCATTTACCGCATCTTTTGAAGTTGCTGAAATTTCACCTGGTGCTACGCCTGTAATCTTAGTCGGTGCTCCTGTCGCTGTACCAACATTGATATTTCCACCATTGTTAGTAATCTTAGGACCATTATCACCAAATTGAACACTGTCAAAGGTTACATTAGAAGCAGTTGCGTAAGTCACTTTACCGTTAGACTCTTGTTTCACGGTCATATTTTTACCTGCAACCATTTCAACTTTTTTACCTGGATTGATCATTTCTGGCGTACCTGAAATTTTCTCACCACCATTTGCTGAAGTGGTTAATGTAAAACCTGACTTGTTGATTGCATTTGCTACATCTTGTGCAGTCGCCACTTTATTTGCAACATTTGCAATATTATTTGCCGCATCTGCAACTGCTTGTTCAGCAGCCTTACGTACCGCAGCTGGTGCAGTAGCTGGCAAGTTATTTAATGTATTTGTCGCATCTTCTAATGCTTTAGTCATTTCTGGTGTCACAACTGGGCCTTGAACGCTACCATCAGCATTATTGGTGATGCTACCTGTATCAATGTCAAACTTCACGTTGCTTGTTGTGCCATCTTCTTCAGTTTTTACAACAGCTTTAGTGCCTTTGCCATCTACAAAGTTTACAGTGTCATAAGGTTTTACAAAATCCTTCGCTTTACCATTGTTTTGTAGGTTCCAACCTGCATTCAACACATCAGATACGGTTGCTGCATTATTGCCTACATTTTTTGCAATATCTGCTGCTTTTGCCGCATCAATTGGAGCAGACTTATTGTCTTTACCTGCAATAGGGTTACCATCAACATCTTTAGCGTTCTTATCTGCATCATTTACAGATGGAAGATTAGATTTCACATTACCTAATGTCGTTGGTGCACCAATTTCATTCGGTTTTGCCGCTGGATTAACCATATTAGTAGTTAAGTCCGCAGGTGCAACTTCTGTTGTAGTCGGGTTACCTTTGTCGTCAACGGTAAAGTATTTGTCGCCCACTTTAGTTACCGGCGTATCCTTTCCATTGACTTTGGCGGTATATTGGACAGGCAAACCGGTCACATCGACTTTTACTGTCGTTGTGGTTACTTTATTGCCATCTTTATCAACAGACTCTTTCGTCGCCAACTTAACTTTCGTGTTGTTGCCGTCTGCAAAACGAAGTTCGTCGTCAGGGTTGACTTTCTCATCTTCGTCTTTGAAGTCTGCCGCAGATAGAGCATCTTTCTGTTTGCCAACCACAAAGCCTGATTTTTGAATCGCAGCAGCTACCTTATTACCTGTTACGTAACCGTCACCCGCATTAGTCGGGGTCGTACCCGCGTCAGGAGTTACCGGTTTTTTATCGGCTTTTGGCTTACCAGTTTTCGGATCAATATCTGCGGTATTGTAATATTGGTCTCCTACTTTGGTTACCGGAGTATCCGTTCCATTGACTTTAGCAGTAAATTGATTTGGTTTAACTACTTCACCATCTTTAACTGCGATAGTAATTTCACGAACGCCCTTATCATTAGTTTTACCCGTTACAGAAATACCGTTTTCGCCTTTAAAGTCTACTTTATTAGCATTCTTCACAGTATCTACATAACCATTTTCAGGAGCACCAACAACCCAGCCCATATTCGCTAAATCACGAACAGTTGCTGCAGAGTTTAATACATTATCAGGTAATGGTGTTACCTTACCATTTTCATCTGGTTTCGTTCCTAAATTTACTAACTTAGGTTGTTTATCTTGAGCTGTTGGTGTTCCATTAGTATTAGTAGGAATACTTTCATTACTCAATACAGAACCAACACCAGTAATTTGTGTAGGTTTACCATCTGTAGACGTAACATTTAACGCAGTTGTTGGCGCTTTACCATCCTGATTATTATCAGCTGGTATCGCTTTTTCTGTTGCTAATTTAACTGGTGATACATTACTTGTAACGACATCCTTTTCAGGAACTTCGTTACCATCTGGATCCGTATATTTACCATCTTTAGTTTTAGTTAATGGTTTCCCATCTTTATTTGTATAAACTTCAGCTGGTTTACCAACAGTTACAGTATTAAACTCAACATCGTCTTTAGTTGCATAAGTTACTTTACCATCAGCATCTTGTTTCACAGACATATTTTTGCCAGCAACCATTTCAACAGTTGCACCCGGATTGATTAATTCTCCGTTATCCTTAGTACCGCTAACTTTTTCACCTGTATCAGCAGAAGTCTTTAAGTTAAAACCAGATTTATTAATCATCTCTGCAACATTACCTGCAGTTACTAATTTGTTAGCATTATCACCTTCAGGATTTGTAACCGTTCCGCCTGTCGATGTTAAAGTTGCAGTTTCTGGTTGTTTTACATCTACTGTAATAGTACGAATACCATCTACAGTTTTACCTGATACCGTTGCTGCGCCAGTGCCAACGAATTTTACTTCATTCGCATTTTTTACTGTATCTTTGTAGGCTTTATCTAAAGCATCAGTTGTTTTATCCGAAGATACAACCCATCCCATGTTTTGTAAATCACCAACTGTCGCCGCTGCATTTTTATTTACAGGAGCATCCTTAGTACCAACCAAATCAACTAAGTTTGGCTTATCTGCCTCAGGTGTTGGCGAACCATCAGGAGTTGTTGTTACTGGCGTAGTATTTAATGCAGACTTCACTCCAGTAATGTTCTTATCACCTAAATCCACACCTTCAGGTTTAAAAGTCATAGTGGTTCCCTTTCCACCAATACTTGTAATATCGGTTAGCTCAGGGTTTAAAGAATAAGTAAAGTTTTTACCATTTTGTTTTAACTTGATGTTTTGACCTGCTTTGAACGTTACTGTATTACCAGCTTTCACGCTCTCAATGCTTGTCTTGTTATCGTCAGTAAATTTACCGCCATCTTCAGCACCAGTTACTTTCCAGAATGCATTGTTAATTGCATTAGCAACATCCCCTACGCTCGCGACTTTCTTGTTATCGCCTGCCTTAGGTGCAACTTGACCAGAAGTTTCATCATTTGCTGGTGATACTGGTTCTGCAAATCCACCAGTATTGACTTTGATGCCATCCTTACCAACAGTAATACTATCGTCTGCTGCTTTAACGTCATATTTAATATGGCTTACTTTACCATCAGTAGTGACATTAACGCTCGTACCGTTCCCATCAATAAAATCAACAGTGTCATAAGGTTTCACAAAATCACGTGCGTCACCTTTTTCAGTTAAATTCCAACCAGCATTCAACACGTCGCCCACAGTTGCCGCATTTGAGGTATTAGGTGCATCGGCTCCCTCTGGTAATTTACCTGAAGTTGTAGGGGCAGTAGAGCCATTTTTTGCACCAGGTAAGTTACCAGCGATATTAGCCAATGCCATAGGGGTTGTAGTGTTATTACCAGCATTATTCATTGAGGCAATTACATCATCATTTGGCACGTTTTGATTTACATTGTTTGGTTGACCTTTATCATTTAAGTCAGTTGTTTTATAGAATTTATCGCCAACTTTAACCAACTTGTCACCAGCTTTATTGGTATACACTACAGGCTCTTGTTTATTTTCAACACGATCCATCAATGCATATAACTGAGAACCATTGATTGCATCTGTAGAAGTTGGGGTAACTGCACCTGCAGCTAAGTTTTTAATTTGGCGCTCTTTACCAGCTTGACCAATACTTACATAGTGACCAGCATCAGCAGGTTTCCCTGCAAAACCAGAATAAGTAAAGTTAGGACCAGCAATAGTACGAACTGTTGCATCTGTTACTTCTTTAACTTCATGAGATGCACCTGTTGTTCCAACAACTTCTGTTGAGTTCGCGCCCAGTACAACTGAATTTTCTGTTGTTAATTTAGTAATATTCGCACCTAATGCTACAGAATTCTCACCGCTTACATTTGAGCTAGTACCGACTGAAATAGCATTTTCTGCTGTTGCTGTTGCTTGTTTACCCTGTGCAATAGATGCCTTAGCGGTAGAGTTCGCTCTATCGCCGATAGCTAATGCACTTTCATTTGTTGCGGTTGTGGAATTACCAATTGCAATAGCAGATGTCGTGGCAGTTGTACCTGAAGCTAAGAATGTTATCTCTCTTTCTAATCTCGCTATTTCAAAATTAAGACGGTCTAAAGCAGCCTGAGCACTTGCCACTTGAAATTTATTTTCTGTATTAGGCAAAGCCTGCATTTTTTCTTTAGCAGCTTCTAAACGAGTCACTGCCGTTCCTAAAAATTTATCCCCTTTAAGGGTTGTAAGCTTACTCTGTAAAGTCTTAATTTGTGCCTCAGTATGTCCACCCGCTACTGAATTTTCACCAATTGCGATAGAGTTCTCACCAATAGATGTTGAACTATGCCCCATAGCCATAGCAGAGCGACTACCATTTCTAGAAACAATTGAACCTTCACCAATTGCTACGCCATATTGACCACCAGCTGCAGCTTTATAGCCGACAGATACAGCACCAAAACTACTAGAGCCGAAAGAATAAACCTTTCCACCATTACCTGGCTCCGCGACCTCTCGATCGTAAAATAAATCAGATGCACCAGATAAAACCCCAATATTCACTGACCTATCTCTAGTTCCCCCAGAACCTGCACCAATAGAAACTACACTATTAGTATTTCCTCCGGCAGAACTAAACTGACCTACTGCAACCCCACCAGCCATCGGCTCCTCCCATGGCTGGAATGAGCCGACATCTGAACGAGCTCCCACACCAATCGAGACTGATGAAGATGAAACATGTGCGCCATATCCCATAGCGGTACTCATCGAGTCATTTCCCGAACCGCCAAAACGAATTCGGTTACCAATAATGGTGTCAGCTGCCCTACCAGAATTTAGTGCAGTCATATCGTTACCAATGATAATCTCCTCATCGTCAACTTGCTTAAAACCAGGGGCATTTGGTGCCGCCTTACTCTGAGCCTTAGTGTTATTACCAATGATAATCATATTCTTAGGAACTACCGGTAGATCACGGGTAATGTTATCTACATTACCAATCAGAATATTACTATCTTTCGAAGTTGCTGTTGCCGTAATAGTAGTATATGCAGCCAGCACATCCATAGAAACAGCACTTCCCACAACTAATGAAAGTGCGGCTAATTTTGAAATTGTTTTTGATTTAGTTTTGCCTTTTGCTGAAGCAAGCTCAGAAACAGCAACCCAAGACTGAGTCGCGTGATTCCAGATTACACGGAAAATTCGATTCATAGATGTATGTCCTATTGAAAGTTAAAAATTATAAAAAATTAAAGCGACTTACTCTTTTTCATAAACCGCCCTAAATGTGAAAAATGCTGCGGGATAGTAACAGCGAAAAACTATAAGTCAAGAAATTTAGTCTGAAATTTACACAAATTTACATATATTTACATATGTAAACGTTTCCTTTCAATAAACTCACTATTGCAATTAAACTGTCTGCCTAATAAACCTATCATAATGCCAAATTAATATAAAAAATAAGCCTCCGCATATACGGAGGCTTTAAATCAAACATAGTGTAAAATCGAATTACCAGAAATAAGATACGCCAGCACCTGTGCTTACTTGGCCTTGTGTATCTGCACCCATGGATAATTTTATACCATATTTACCATTATCAGAAATACGAGAATAACCTACAGCTAATGCAGCCTCTCCACGATGCTGCCCCACTGCAGCCATCGCAGCAGACTGTCCTGGTTTATGAGGTTGCATCAAGTTAGCAGCAGCCATCGCACCAGCTACACCTGCATTCATACGTTTGCCTAATTTATTCACTTGGCCTTGTAAGTGGTTAATACGGTTGCCCATTCCTTTTGCCACACTATATAACTGACTTCCGTTAATAGCATCAGTAGAAGTTGATGAAATTTCACCCGCTGCTACATTTTGGATACGACGTTCATCCCCTGAAGCGCCAACTGAAACAACACCATTTGCCTTCGCTCCTTGGAAACCACCGTAAGTCATATTACCTACCGTTGCGGTGGTTACCGTACCTACAGAACCCGCTGTAGTGCTTGTGCCCTTCGTCCCATCTTGTTTAATGTTATATAAACTTGCGGTACGGCTTCCATCTCCAGCAGTTGCGGTTGATTTAGCCCCTAAGATAACTGAATTTTCCACAGTGTGCTTCACTTCATTACCTAACACAAACGTATCATTGGTTGAAACGGTATTATTGTTACCCACAGAATAGCTGCCTTGACCACTGACTGTGCTTGGGTCACCAAATGCACCAGAATTATTACCTGTTACACGGTTGCCTGTACCAATACTGATTGAATCATTACCCGTTACAACAGAATTAAAACCTATTGCTACTGCATTTGTTCCATCTGCTTTTGAGCGTGAACCAATTGCTGTGGCAAATTTACCACTGGCACTTGAATCAAAGGTATTCTCAGTTTCCACTTTAGGACGATCTATGCCATCGTTAGAGTGGAAGAATTTGATACCTTGCTCATTCATATTGTGAACAGCCTCAACAACTGAGTTAGTGATAATTTCTTTCTGACCTTGTACATTATAGGTTTTTAAGATTGGTGTACCATTCTCATCAACAATCACGTTGTTGTAAGTATTGCCTGCAGCATCAGTAATATTTTTTACATTTGGTACGTTTCCACGACTCAATGCATAAATTTGGGCGCCATTTACCGCATCTGTACTTGTTGGAGAAATATCACCCGCTTTAACACCCGTAATTTTTGTTGGATTACCGTCTTTATCACCAATATTGATGTTATCACCTGCAGCATTAATCTTCGGACCATTATCACCGAATTGAACGCTACTAAAGTTTACTTCATCCGCGGTTGCATAAGTGACTTTACCTTCAGCGTCTTGTTTCACAGTCATATTTTTGCCTGCTGCAAGATCAACTTTCTTACCTGGATTGATAATTTCATCATCACCAGAAAGTTTCTTACCACCATTTTCTGAAGTTGTTAAAGTAAAGCCTGACTTATTGATTGCATCCGCAACGCCTTGAGCGGTTGCAATTTGGTTACCAGCATTATTGATATTAGCCTGTGCAGCATCAATCTTATCTTGAGCAGCCTTCTTCGCTTCAGGCGTGTTTGCATCTGCTAATGCTTTTTTGGCATCATCTAAGGCTTTCTTCATTTCAGGCGTAACTGGGCCTGAAACAGAACCATCTTTATTACTTGTAACCGTGCCAGTATCAACATCAAATTTCACGGTTGTGGTCGTAACCTTATTGCCTTCCCTATCAACAGTGTCTTTCGTTGCCAACTTAACTTTTGTATTTTTACCGTCTGCAAAACGAAGTTCATCATTAGGATTCACTTTTTCATCTTCATTTTTAAAGTCTGCATCCAATAATGTCTCTGTTTGCTTACCAACAACAAAACCAGATTTTTGAATCGCTGTAGCAACTTTATTACCTGTTACATAGCCATCACCTGCATTAGCAATTGGTGTAGTGCCTTCATCTGGCGTTACTGGTGATACTTTCTCATCAACGGGCTTACCTGTTTTAGGATCGATATCAGAGGTTTTATAGTACTTATCTCCCACTTTAGTTACTGGGGTACTTTCACCATTTACGACTGCAGTAAGATCACCGTCTTTTACGACTTCACCCTCTTTAACAGCAATAGTAATTTCGCGGATACCATTTACAGTTTTACCCGTTACAGAAACGCCAGAACCAGCTTTGAAGTCTACTTTATTCGCGTTCTTTACTGTATCCACGTAACCATTTTCAGGTGCGCCGACAATCCAGCCCATGTTTTGTAAATCACCTACAGTTGCAACTGCATTTGGCGTAGTGGCATTTGCCAAATCAACTAGATTTGATTCAGGTTTAGCCCCATCCTTACCATTTGGCGCAGTTGTTACTGGTGCTTTATTTAATGATGAAGCCACACCTGTAATTTGTGTAGGTTTTCCATCAGCAGAACTTACATTTAACGCAGTTGTTGGATTATTGTCTCCATTATTACTCGCCGGTTTAGCCTTTTCTGTTTTGAACTCAACTGGAGATTTACCATCCTCTTTGCCGCCAACTTTTACTGTATTAAATTCAACATCGTCTTTAGTTGCAAATGTAAACTTACCATCAGCTTGAGTAAGCTTGATATTTTTATCTGCTTCAAATGTCACAGTATCGCCAGCTTTCACTGGTTGTACTTTAGTACCAGATACCTCCCCATTTATAGTTTTTGCAGAAGTTGCATTCCAGAATGCACTATTAATAGCTGTCGCCACATCATTTGCTGTCGCAAAACTATCCCCTGCATTACCGGCTGATACCGTACCTTTATCAGCATCTGCAGTAAGGGTCGTTTTTTTCACATCAAATTTAACCGCACTTACAGCACCGTTTTCAGTGACTGTTACATTCGCAGTGGTACCAGTACCATTAACAAATTTCACTGTGTCATAAGCTTTAACAAAATCTTTGTCTGTATCATTCTCTTTTAAA
>QWCR01000298.1_pt1 | contig 14352 bp, 23 predicted proteins | sample 1972581 | NCBI WGS metagenome assembly QWCR01 (sample SAMN09866703, study PRJNA288562) | Human oral metagenome isolate pre4_saliva, whole genome shotgun sequencing... | isolation source: mouth | host: Homo sapiens | place: USA: California
TTTCAAAATATCATCTAAACCACAGGACTACGATTTAAATCATAAATATCTATTTGTTTTTTTTCAAATAACATTTCTAATTTTTGATACCCATTCTCAACAAAAAAATGGTACTCCGACTCAGAAATCGGAACTGCAAACAACCAAGTAACATATTCATGCTCAAATTCCAAATCGTGCAACTCCCATAAAAATGGGATAGTCAATAACATGTGCTTCATATTAGAATCTAGATAATAATTATCTATTGCATTTAAAAATACAGTCCCTGGCATACAAGTTGACGATCCATCCATCACTTTAAAAGCACAGTCACTTATTATATTTGGAAACAAATCATTCCTACTATCTGTTGAACCAATAATTTCTGCTCTTAAAGATTTATCATCTATCTTTTTGTTCAAAGTGTAGTCTGATAACCCAACAGTGGAGTAAGAAGATACGTGTTCAATTGGAGAATCATCAACACATAATATGTCAATTTCTTTTCCAGATTCATCTTTAAATGCATATACTCTTGGAGTACCGCCAACATCATCTAAAAGCTTTCTAGCTATCTCTTTTTTATCATATTCCATAGTACGTTCCTTTCTTCAAAATCATGAACCAAAATAAAAATCAGTCTTATCTTCACAAATATGACTTCTATTAGATTCTGGTAGCTCTGGTCTATAGTTATTAGGATTATTATATTCATCTAAAAATTGTTTACGAGTTATTTTTCTATCAGCCGCACTTTGTTGGTGTTTTCTAAATTCATGTCCCGGTTTATGTCCCATATCCCAAGGCTCTTCAATATCCATTACCTTTTTAGTAATAGGATTTTTGACAACACCTTGTTCATCCTTAGCTTTATCCCAGACAGTTTCCTTTGCATTCTTCCTATAACCTGATGGACGCTTGTAAAGTTTTTCTCTAAACAGGAGTGTATCTTTCACTCCTTGACGGTAAAATTATCTAACGCTTTATAGGATATCAAAGATAAAGTGTAGAATCTAACTTTTATTTCATCTCTATGAAGGTAGATGTGAGATTTCAACTTACTAAATAGCTCATTATAAAAAGTTTTTTCAATAAATAACCCAAGGAATTTATCACCCATAAATAGGACTCCTGCATTATATTTTGTGCATTACTCTTAACATATACTCAAAAGCATGATTCTATAACCAAATACTAGCTATTTGGTTATAGAATCTTCAGAATATAGCATTCCTAAAAAGTCTTCAAATGTTTCTGAAACAAACTCTACACTAGGATGCCATTCGTATGAATCCTCACGCTTCCAATAACATACCTTTGGGTTCTGGGTCCCTTCTCTATAATCTAAACATATAAAGCCACCACCAAACAGTGTTGCTACTGGTAATAGTTCTACACCAACAGAATCTGGATCCACACTTAAAATTTCTAGTATTGGACTCAATATAACATCAATATCATACATTCCTAGGGAATTCTCTTCAAAATCATCTAAAATACAAAGGAATCTTTCTATAACATACTCTTTATTATCACTGATTTTAAAAAGATTCTTTTTAGGGATTATCCCATTATATCTGATTATGAATTCCTTAAAGGAACTTGGTAAATCAATGCACCATTCTTCCTCTTTTTCCTTAACTAATTCAATACTAGGCAAAGGGAGGATTACCGTTCTAATATCTTCCACTTTCTAATTTTTCCTTTCTTTTTATATTTAGAATGAATACCACAATCAATATATATTAGCAGCGCTATAAAAGAACTACATACACCTCATAAAAAAATCAATCAAGACAATACTACTATACATAACTAATCTAAAATTTCAGATATTTTTCCTCTTTTTCCTCATTTAAATCATAGAAACCAACATGAACCCTCTCCTCGTATAGCCACGCTAAATTCGTCCCATACTTCGCTTCAAAAATTTCTTCCATCACGGGTGCAATAGAAAACATGGTTTTTGCTGATACAATTTCAAAATTTTGGGGATTATTTACGTATTCCTCATCATCGGAACTAGAATAAATGGTCCATCCATTTAATTGTAACAGTCGAGATTTTTCTCTGTAAGTATACGCAATAGGTAATCCATTTTTTACATTCCTTGATAGAACAAATCCTCCATAATTATCACTTACTTTCATTTTCATACTTCTCCAAAATATTTAAAAAATCATTTCTCCAAGATAACTCTTTAGCGTAGTTTAACGGAGATTTACCCGCATCATTTTTTAGAGTATAATCTGCATTATGTTTTAGCAATAATTCATAAATAGGATATGCATCTTGCGTTGTTAATTTTAAAACAGTTAAAGAATAAATTAATGCTACTGATCCATATTTATCAATTGCATTAATATTTATACCCGCTTCAATTAACTTAGCTATTACATTTACTGCGTAATCTACATTCGGTCTCCAATTTACTTTAAATTGAAAAAAATTATGTAGTGCTGTTCTACCATCTCTATCCTGATAGTTTATATCTATACCTCTATCAAGCAAGAAGTTAATTATCTTAATTCGGTCTTCAATTTTATCACTATTAGTGAGGACAACCGATAAAAGATTCAATTGTTCCTTATTTACCTGATTTATACTCCCGATATATAAATCTTTCAGTAATTTAAAATCGCCTACCTGTGCAGCTTCAAATATTGCTTTTGATTCCATATCACCCATCTCCTTACTCATACTTTTAAATTATTGTTTTATCTATAATCTACACTTGTAATGAAATTTAAATAATCTGAGGATTCTACAGAACCATCATAAGCATAATTATAGAGTAGTACAATTGCATTACCTTTATTTATAATCAGACTCTCTAATACGTTCAATTCACACAACAACTGTTCCTCATAGGAAGCAGTTCGCAAAATAATAGATATATCGTTTGTTTCATTTGATAAAACTGCTTTTTCAATTAAATCTTCATCTATATCATTAATGTCTATCTTAAAATCATTGAAAAAATCAGAAACAACGATCTCTCCCTCATCATCATAAGTTAGATCAATATAATTTTCTAACTCAGTTAAATTTTTGAAATTACCTATCCAAATAGATACCGTATTGTCTGTTTCCATTTTATTAAATCCTTTCTATCCTGAATATGGAGAATGAGGAACGTTTGATTATCTACCCATCTTATTGGGACAAACAGCGTCAATTTCTCCATATCTGAAAGAAGTTTCGACCTATTCTCTTCTTTTCGTTTCGATAAAAAATGTTGTAAACTATCTTTTATGTTTATTCTTTTTCAATTCCTTATCTAAATCTTGAAGTAAGTAAATGAGCTCACTTTGATAATGCGTGGTCTCATCTGCAAACATTCTAACTAAACTTTTTAGATTTATGTTTTTTGTTACTTCTCCATTTTCTATAATTTCATTTGCTAATTGATAAATACTTTGAATTGAGCCTGTAAAACTTTTTTGTTTTGGGTACTCTTCTTCAATAATAATAACAATTTTTTCAGCAATTCGCTTTAAACTACTTGTCATATCTCTTTTTCTCCCTCAATTATTAATAATCCATCAATTAGGAACTATTCTAAAATCCGAAATCCATTCTAATGGTCAGTCTTGCGGTAATAATATTTGGTCAGTACCACCTTTCAGCACAGTCCCTGATGAAGAAATCTTCTGTGGCGTAACTTATCCAATACTCAGTGTTCTCCTTTAGAAATTCGAATCTCTACTTCATACCTTCGAGTATTTTTCCATTCGGGAAGTAATTCAGTATCAATCTTCGCTTGAATTCTATTTTGCACAGGGCTGGAAGTTACAAAACCTCCCCCAGCATCAGAGTGTCCTCCAAAGGAAGTCGAGACTTATTGATGGGAGAGCTCGATAAAATTCAAATCAAATTTCACTGCGTTGCTTTTCTAAATTTATCATTATGGGTTATCCCAAAGAGGTGAGGAATACATATAGCTTCCTCTGTTAGATATGTCCCTTCGACCCTCACGTACTATAAAGTCCAATACTTTAAAGAATTTTTTTTCAGCCTCAGAAAAATTATCAAATTCAAATGTTCTTCCAATTACATGAGCCCTCTCATCTCTGCTATTCACCATGAATAAATCATTTTTGTTAAATATATGTACAGCAAATGGTGTTTTATTTGTTTCATCGAAAAGAACATACTGTAAAGATATATAATTTTTTTCTTTTATAATACATTCTATTTCTTGTTTGAATTTTTCAATTTGCTCCGAATTCATTTTATCACCTCTTTTAATAAACCTAAATCTTCATAATACTTCAAAGAATTCCCTAGTTGTATCTGAGTTCCTCGACCTAATGGGTAACTTTATCCCAGAGGACTTTCTCCGTGTTCAAATACGGCTCATAGTATCGGACAAAATCTTTAATGCGTTTACAAAAACAATAAATATCTATTCTTTAATTTCCAGATTCATCGTCCTCATCGTCTAAAATTATTTCATCTGAACTGACTAACTCCTCTTTGGTAATTTCTCCCATTTTAAATCTACGTCTTTTGTTTAGATCAAAAATTATTTCATGCAAATCTGCAAAGTAAGAAGAAAAGTTAGCCATCGAAGACAATAACTCGTAATAGAATTGACTGTATTGCTCATCAGCTATACTTTGATCAATTATTTCTTCCTTGAATGCTGAAATACCTGACATAAGGTCTTGAAAGTCATCAGATAGATTATCATCTATCAATTCTTTAAAATCTTTTAATTTTTTATTTTCTTCTAATGAGTATCCTAGCTTCGAATTGAATCGTTTACACACCTCATAAAGTTTATAGATTTCTTCCTTCAATGTAACTTCCTTCCTTTAGCTTTTAATAACTTATCTATGTTTAAAGTACCATCAAGATTAAGTCCAGATTTCAAATTACCATGTTCATCAAAAACTTCAAAATGGTCCATATGTAAACCATCCAAATACAGGTAATCTCTTTTGCGCAAATTTCTATCAACCTTCTTCATCACTTCATAAACACTCTGCCCGTCAAACTTCTTCTTAGTCTTTCTAAGGCTTCCCACAATCTTTTGTCCAAATTCTGTTTCAAAAAACTCCGACATATTATTGACAGCTTGTGTGACTCGCTCCGCCCTACCAGAACCACCTACACCTCTCACTACATCATCCGCATGTTTAATTAAGAAGTGCATCAGATCACGCAGAGGTTTCGCCAACAAGATTCTGAAAATCCGTGATTGTCTTAGAAAACTCAGAACCTAGAAATTCTGAGCTATTCTTTAAGCCAACAATCACGGGGTTATGAACATTATTGATTTCATATATATATAACTTAAAATAATATGATTGTAAAATTTACTTTAATTATTCAATCACAGTCAATTGATTTATGAACTCCTCAAAAGAGTTAGCTATAAAATAAGTATTTCCATTTTCATCCGAACTCTCTAAGTTATAAGCATGATCATAATAGTACACCCCTTTATCATCTCCTTTACAAACTAAAATAAAGAATCCCATCAGTACATCATCTCCAATAATAAGAGTGTTTTCAGGTAAATCCTCTTTGTATTCTTGAGTCCATTCAAGAATGTTGCAATTCTCGGTTTCTGTATCAATTCCATATAGAATATCTATGGCTATTATTTCTTGATTCAAAGGAAGTGCTATACCAAGCTCACCTTCTGCGCACATCCCATTATTCGATAGAATAAAATCCTTATAATCTAAAGGGAATGAGATATTTAAAGTATTTTCAGCTCGAGCAATTTGCTCCTCATTTATTTTTTTAAACCCTTCTAAAATCATCTTATTTTCCTTTCTTTAGGGGAAACTCCTCCACGATGGGTAAACTCTGCGTGGATGCTCTTATTCACTTCTTGTAATGTCTTTAAGTCCTCATGATGGTGCCATGTGTTACTTCGTAGTTTTTTTAATCTGAAGCTCCGCAATATCATCTACATAAAATCTCATTAGCCTTCCTCCGAGTTTACATACGGCTCATAATACCGAACAAAATCCTCACTACACATAAAAGCAGTCAATACTTGTTGCGAGGAGTGCCGAGTCGCACGTAAAACATCCTCTGTGAAATGACTTTCCCAGTCGTCACTGTAACCTTCAAAATGAAGTCGCTCAATCATCATGTTACTAACGAAAAAAGCATCTATTCCAGGCATCTCACCCAAGGACCAGATGAGAGCCAAGTTGTCTACCACATAGTTATCGAACCTTCTTGAAGAAATTGTACTATAGATTAGAGATTAGTGTAAAAAGGAGAAACATCTTTAATGATTTCTTTTGAAAAAGCTGAATGAAAAATAAAAGCAAGTCAGATGACTCGCTTTTATTCACTGATAAGTTTGATGCGATAACCATCTCGGCTAGTGAATCAGTTGTACTCATCCACTCCAACAAAAGATTCTGTGAAGCTAGTATGGTAAAAATAATAGTATAAAAATGATACTATTTCGTTCTTCCTTTTACCACTTTCTCCTTGTTTTCCTCCAACCACTGTAGATAAAGCTTTACATAGCGTTCTTCCTCATCATTACGGTAACCTTCAAATATGACTTCGTCAACATCTTCTTTGTTAAAATAATAAATCTCTTCTGGATTGAGACCGTCTGGAAAAACAGAGCCTGTATAGTCAAAAACAACATCTGTCCCCTCCTGATTAACAATCATTCCACGACCAATAATCACAACTTTCTGGTTGCCGTCCGCTAAGTAAACAATACTCCCTAATGGTAATAACATTTTATGCATCCTGTTTATTTTTAATTTGAAACTTATATTTGTTTAGAGTTATTTCTATAAAATAAGGATACAATATAAAAGCATATCCCACAACAAAAGTGAAAAAGAATAATGTAAAATAATTTGATGTGAGTATTCCGACTATAAAGCAAGCAGATAATCCTAAAACATAGGAAATAAATTTTGCTAATTTTTCAGGTAAATATGTTTTCTCAGATTTAATTACTGTAGTAGGGCTTATTATTTTATGATCTAATTGTCCAAGGTCAATGCTTTTATCCAAGCCTAAATTTAAAAAAGTAATAATCAATAGCAGACCTACAACAAATACAACTAAAATCGGAAGCCATAACTGAGGGATTTTATCATTATGAGCAAAAGTAGGTGGAAAGAACAATAACCACAACGCTACCACTAAACTAATAAAACTACTAGTATTGATACTTTTAAAAACAGATAACCATTTTGGATTAGATTTAATTTTATATCTATCTGATATATCTGTAACATCATAAATATTATAACTTGAAAAATGTTTTGGAAAAAATCCCCACAAATAATTCCGAACGTCTCTAGGATTAAAATAATCTATTACATAAAGACGATTATGGACTTCTATTAGATAATAACGGTTATCCAGCCGCCCCACTACACGGGCTACATATTTGTCTTTTTTTCCATTATCCAAAAACTCCTTTACTTGCTTTAAGTGGATTGCTAAATGATTTTCCAAAAATTGATATTCCTTTGCAACTTTTCCTCTGCTTTATCAATATATCCCTCAAACCAAATCTTGTAGAAATTTTCATGATTGAAGAAATAAACTTGATTATCCGTATTTCCAGAAGGATAAAGACAAGCTGAATAGTCAAAATATCCAATCATTCCTCGATTATTGTAAATTGAAAATTGATTTAAAATCATCACTTTAGTATCACCGTTCTGTAGTTGAACAACACTTCCAATAGGTAAATAGGTAAATAATTACTCATTTTTTAGATCCTCTAATAATTTAAAAACAATTCTTTTTCTATATAAAACTCGACTTCTTCTTAGTAAAAGAAGAATGAAAAGAACCGGTACGTATAGAAAGAACCCCAACAAACTTGACTGAAAAATACATAATATTACTGATATAAATAGGACAATATAGACGCCAATCACAAAATAAAATAATAAACTAGCATTTTTTAATTGCTGATTCAAAAATTCTCTATATTCTCCATTTGAAATATAAAAAGGACTCAAAGATAGTTGATTATATTGATGACGATTTACGGATTTCACAGCTACCACTGCCACAATAGTCGCTAAAACAAACAGAGTCATTTTAACATAACTATTTTCTAAAATGGTTAGAGGATAACTCTTCCTTATGATAGAAAGAGCTACTAATACTGCACTGAGAATCCAACCATTAATTTTGTAAGGAATTACTTTTGACTGAGATACTTTAAGACTTCCTTCATTCAAATCGTAATAAACTGGATTCTTTTTATAGTAGCCAAAGGGAATTATTTTTTTATAATCGTACATGTCTTTTCCCCCCTTAAACAACACTTCTAATAGTAAAGTAATTACTCATTCTCTAATTCCTTTATCAATTGATTTAAAATAATATATCGTTCTTTCGTTTTTGTATTTAAGAATAAACAAAAAGGAAAAAGTAAACTGACGGAAACAAATAAGAATAAAAAGATCGATGTCAGTAAATATAGAATGGCAGAAATTATAACTATTATAAATAAAGATATGATTGTTAGCATCGCAATCTTAGAATTTCTTTTTTCTTGATGAAGAAATATACCATATGATTCTCTCGACAGGTATAAATCAGATAATTCTATCCCTCTATACAACTTTTTAACGTAGATTCGCGAAACAGAAAAAACTGCAATTGTCCCAAATATCAGTATTAAAATATTAAATAATAAAATATTTATAAATAGATATTGATTTAACCATCTAACTATTGGCAACATAAACAGTATAATCATCATTAAGAAAGATTGACTATAGCTGCTTTCTTTTTTATCTATCCTGATTAGTAATTTTTGACTGCTTTTATCATAAAAAACAGATTGCTTTTGATAGATTCCTACAGGAATAATTTCATAATTCTCTTTCATCATCTCACCTAAATACACTTCTCAAGCGATAATATTTTTGATTCATTTAATCACTCCATTTTATCTTTCTTTTTTGATAGTTTTCAACAATACGCATCCAACGAATGATATTATTTTGCCAAATTAGAAAAACACTCATTCCCGGTAACAACCCCAAGAGACTTATTGCAATAATCTCACTACCCATAGTTTTGCCAATCATGTTAAATACAATAGACCCAACAATTAAACTCGCTATGGAGAAAAATACAATGCAAAGAGTCACTATCCAAGCCCATAATTTTTTACTTTTAGTTATTTTCTTGTTGCTAAAATTATTCCAAATGATATTCCCGTACAAAGCTTCTATAAAAGCCTGCTTCGTGGTCGGAGTAACGGACTTTATATTTTTATATAAAACTTTCTCCATTATGATTGGAAAACCAACCCCAACTCCCACCCAAACTATTATCAAATAAACTATAGTTGCTACACTATACTTTACGTGAAAAGGATCCAAAACTGGAAAAATTCTGCACATTATACGAATCAAGCTAAGGATCAAAATGATACAAACAATATATTTCCAACTATATTTGGATTTTTGTGTATTCAACAGTGAGCTTTTAGATGCCGCTAACGGTACCTGCTTTTCTGTATCAAAGTATATTGCTTGATTATCGAATTCTCCAATATAAATAATTTTTCTAAACATTCGACAACTCCTTCATAAATAGCCCTATAGATGTTGTCGTATATGCGACAACATCTATCATAGCACTTGTTTCATCGTACTCATCTTTTCTTTCAAGATAAGTTAAACCACCATCCAGTACAGCCAGACTCCCTCCTAGAATACCTACGCTTTTAGTTACACTTTTTATACCTATTCCTCGTACAACAATACCTGTACCATTAGCTAATTCATCCAATCGTTTTGCATTCTGAACAGCTTTATAGCGACTCACATCTCCATTGACTTGTTTCCATGTTTTATATCCAGAAGTTGTGCTTTTTACTCTCGTGCCATACCATGTACCATTCTTAATCTTATGATAACTTGCAATAGCTTCCCTACTAGCTAAATATCCTGTGATACCATAACTAATAAACCTTTAGGAAACTCTAAAATCTCCACTTCCACATTCTATAGTAAAACTCCCCATAATTAGCTTTTAGGAGTCATTTTTTTATCTACAAGATATCTTTTACCACCAATCTCAACAATCTGATACGGCGGTGTAATCGTTGGTATAAACTTTAGTTCCTTTTTCACCATCCAAATATTTTCTGTATTGATTTAATGCCTGACTCGAAAGTATTGCCGACTGCTTCAAGCCCTTTATTTAGGTTATCCCCAATCGTATTCGCAATATCTTTTATACCCAAAACATACTACCTAGTATTGAAATACCAGTTTCTGATACAGTCACAGATTTTTTGTTTAATCTTGCTCTATTACTTCTTTTACAAAAAGATGCCCTCTCTGATAAGAAATACCGATAGGTAAGATTTGCCATGAAAAAACGAAAATAGCTAGTGAAAACAGTCCACTAAGTATTAAGATTCCGCTGATATTACTCAAAAAATACCACAAAAAAGATGCTAATAGTAAAATCAAAAATACTATCGATAAACCATATTGTTTTTTACCATCTGTACTAAATCTTACTTCCACACTTGGAACATTGCCAAGTTTATCTTGAATGTCATACTTCTTGGCTCTAAAAAGTACTCTATATATGAAATAACCTATAATTACAGAGAGCACAAACATAGCAAACTTTAAAAATATTCTTTCCTGCATATTCACATTCTTAAAAATAGAGTCGAGGAAATTATTGAGGAAATGAACAAAAGGTTGAATCACCACTACTATCGTTGATCTTCCTAAAGAAGATTTTTTGATATTAAAACGTGTGTCCGTTTTAGAAATTTCATACATTTTTACCGAAAGTTCATCTATAGGCTGTCCCCAGTAATATTTTTTAGGTTCAATTGTGGTATTATCTAATACATACCTTTTATTTTTGTATTCTACAATATGATAACTTCCTGATGTTTGAAAAATTTTCATAACTCATTTACCACCCAAATCCTTTCTGAATTGATTTACTTCCTGAGTTAATTCCTTATCTATTCCATGATTTTTGTCTATCAACTTCTGTAATTTCTCTTACTACCTTGCAGGGATTTCCAAAGGCGATACTATTTGAAGGGATATCCTTAACGACAAGACTACCACCACCAATCACTACATTGTCTCCAATAGTTACCCCTGGCATAACTTGGACACCTGCGCCAAACCAGACATTGTTGCCGACCTTGATAGGATAGGCATACTCTAAGCCTTGATTTCTACGTTCAAAATCAAGAGGATGCCCTGAGGTGTAAAAGCCACAGGAAGGACCGATGAAAACATCATCTCCAAAGCTGACACCTCCTGCATCAAGGATAATCAGGTTGTGATTGGCATAAAAACGTTCTCCCACGTTAATATTATAGCCATAATCACACCAAAAGTGAGGTTCGATATAAACTTGTTCCCCAGTTTTAGCGAAAAGTTCCTTGATAGCCTTTTACCTAGCTTCAATATCATCTATTGGTAGTTGATTGTAGGCTTGGCACTTGATTTTACACTGTGTTCGGTCATTTAAAATATCCACATCATAGTTGGCATTATAGAGTTTTTGCGATAGCATTTTTTCTTTTTCAGTCATAAATAAATATTTCCCTTAGTTCGTAATTTGATTTGCAATCCATGTCAGAGCAAGTGGCATTCAATGGGCAATCAATGGATTGATATTCTGAGATGCTTTAGCAGAAACTGCATCTGCCCATCCTAAGCCGTGTTGGACAAATTCAAAAATGTGTAATTCTCCACTGATACCAGCCTGGTGTAATAATCTGATATAGTCCAAACCAGCCAGCGGAGCAACAATCTGAATAGTCAAGGTTGTCCATAAGAAGGTCTGTGAAGTGTGTGGATCAATGTTCTCCAAAATATCCACCTCAGCCATTTGTTCTCTTGTGGGATTTTCCGTCCTGCTGGGGATAGGTTACGGACGCATAGATTTCTGGCATTCCTCCAAACTGGTAACACACTTTTTGTAATAGGTTGAATACCTCAAGACAAGGCAATGATAGCCCGATTAAGAAAGATCGAAGCGATGGCTTCACCTTCTTTGATGGCACGTAAGAGATAGCCACCTCCAGGACAAAAATGATTGCGATAGTCTTGCTAAAAAAGAATCACTCAATAAACCATTTAGAAAAGCTATCCCATGCACATTCACTATAATACAAATCAAACAACTTTACCACTAGAACTTGCTTGCATTTTACCACAAGACAATAATGTCTTTACCATTGAAAAAGTGCCAAACTCCGGATTTTAACATACTCCCTTTTTATTTCAAAATTATTCATAGTCACAGGTGAACTTTTAGTGTATAATCACAATACTATTTTTATTTTGAAAGGATAAAAGATATGAAAAAATTGATTCAACTGATTGAGAAATTTGATGGTCCTCAATCAACATTAAGTAATGAAGAATTTTTCATTCGTGAAAAACTATTACTATATCTAAAAATATTTTGGGTATTTTCTATTGTAATTTTTGTCTTATTAGGAATCATTGTCAGTATTTCTTATTTTTTCTATTTCTTTTATTATGCCATTATTTTATGGATTATTACGAAAGTATTGGACTTACTACTTTATTTTTACATAAATAAAAAGCCTTGAAGTAAGCTATCCTACTCCTTCAAGGCTTTCTAATATAAATTATCCCATTGTTGCTTTAAATTTAACTTTCTTAATTTTAAAGTCAATTCCCTTTTCTTGAATTGACTTTTTAAAATCTTGAACAAAAACACGAGCATCATTATCAATTTGAATATATAACTCGTATCCTTCTGGAATTTTCTTCACTTCAACATTGGCAGCTTGATACTGTTTTAAATTACAATGTCGATGAATATCATGAATAACATTCAAATGACTAATCATTCCAGTAATATTTAATTGATACATTTTTCTATGAACACTGAGTTTGCGATGTGTTAATAATTGAACTATTACCACTACAGCGCAACAAACACTGCCAAAGAACCAGAATCCTCCGCCAATAGCCATTCCAATTCCCGAAGTTGCCCATAAACCAGCAGCTGTCGTGACACCACTAACACGCATATCACGCATGTAGATAATACCGCCACCGATAAAACTGATACCACTAACGATTTGCGCAGCAATACGTGTTGTATCTGCAGCGTCTGGAGTTTCCCAAAAGGCTTCTTTTGAAACAATCATCATTAAAGCAGAAGCTAATGCAACAATGACATGGGTTTTCACCCCCGCTTGTTTATTACGTGACTTACGCTCATATCCTATTGCCCATCCGCATAAACATGCTAGAATAATGGATAAAAAATGACGTAATTCTAACAATACATCAAATTGATGTAAAAATATTTGATCCATTAAACTTCTCCTTTCCATTCTTCCTGATATCGTTCTCATAGAATGCTTATTATCGTATAATTTTTACAAGAAAAAGTCAAGCTGAATGCTGTGAGTGATATAGTATTTTAAGTTTTTGATTATATTGATTTAACCACCAATACTTTGATATTTCTTTAATCCTTGTTTCCAAAAGAATTGATAAACTAAATAAAATATAATCCATCCTGAACTAAAATTCATTAATGTTTCTAAAGTAATTCGATTAGTACTTAGTAATAACTCATGTACAGGAAAATATCCTATAAAACTAAATGGTATAATCATTAATACAAATTTTAACCATTGAGGATAGATTGAAATTGGATAATTTCCAAGTTGAGAAACTTCCCAAAAAATACTTTTAAGCCCATCATTTGATACCCACCAAAATGCAGTAGTACTTAAAAATAGATAAATAGCATATCTAACAAAAATAGAAGAAAGTATAAAGAAAAGTAATTTGATAAAGAAGATACCTGTCCATAATCCAGATAATTGAGTGATTGATCCTATTAATAACAACAAAGCTACTACCGTTTCAAATACAGATTCTTCATCTAATTGAAAAATAATAAATTGAAATAAAATATTTAAGGGTCTTACTAAGAAAATATCTAGCTCTCCACTTTGAATCATATATGGAATTTCAAGTACAGTTACAAAAAATATTTCCCACAGAGCATTTACTAACATCAAATATGAATAAAAAAATAAAACTTCGTATCCACTAAACTCACCTAAAAATCCTGTATTCATAACAATAATATAAAGAACAAATAAGGTTGAAATTGTTTCTAGAAAAAAGCCCATATTTCCTAAAACAAAATCAATAGGATACATCATTATTCGTTTGATATCCATTCTTATAAATTCAGTATAAATTTTTCTATAAAATTTTAACGAACGAATCATTATGTTACCCTCCCATAATTTCAAGTTTTGAGTAGACTCTTTTTTGTACAATGAATAAAACTAAGAGAAAGAAAAGAATCCAACAGAATTGAATTAAAAGTGCAGTCGTATAA
>QWCR01000438.1_pt1 | contig 14267 bp, 11 predicted proteins | sample 1972581 | NCBI WGS metagenome assembly QWCR01 (sample SAMN09866703, study PRJNA288562) | Human oral metagenome isolate pre4_saliva, whole genome shotgun sequencing... | isolation source: mouth | host: Homo sapiens | place: USA: California
AGCAGAAGAATTAAAATGAGGAGATGATGAAAATGAAGAAGAAATACCTTGCAGCAGGATCGGCTCTTGTCCTTTCCCTAAGCCTTTGCATCTATGCATTGAACCAACACCAGGTGGAAGAAAACAAAGATAATAACCGTGTGTCTTATGTCGATGGGAAGCAAGACACTAAAAAAACAGAGAATCAGACACCAGATCAAGTTAGCAAAAAAGAAGACATTCAGGCTGAGCAAATTGTTGTGAAAATTACCGATCAAGGTTATGTGACTTCACATGGTGATCATTTCCATTATTACAATGGTAAAGTTCCTTTTGACGCGATTTTCAGCGAAGAACTGTTGATGAAAGATGCCAATTATCAACTGAAAGATGCTGATATTGTCAATGAAATCAAAGGTGGTTACATTATCAAGGTGGATGACAAGTATTATGTCTACCTTAAAGATGTGGCTCATGCTGATAATGTTCGTACGAAGGACGAAATTGAGCGCCAAAAACAAGGTCATACTCATGATGCACCAACTTCTAACAGTGCAGTGGCGCTTGCGCGATCACAAGGTCGTTATACTACAGATGATGGCTACATCTTTAATCCGTCTGATATTATTGAGGATACTGGTGATGCTTATATCGTCCCTCATGGTGGACATTATCACTATATCCCAAAGAGTTCCTTGTCTGCTAGTGAATTGGCTGCTGCCCAAGCCTACCTTTCTGGAACTAGAAAACAACCGAGTGTGACTGACTATCGTCCAAGTCAAAATGGAACCAGTCAAACCACTAATCCTAGTCAACAAACTGAAAGACCAAGCAATCCAGAAGAGAGCTTACAAACTCTATTGCAGCAACTCTATGCTCTTCCAAGTAGTCAACGTTATGCTGAATCAGATGGCTTGATTTTTGACCCTGCTAAGATTTCAAGCAGAACACCGAGTGGTGTGGCGATTCCTCACGGAAATCACTATCATTTCATCCCATATACAAAGCTTTCTGCCTTGGAAGAAAAGATTGCGCGTATGATTCCTTTAAATAGCGACAGTAGGAAGCCAACACCTTTGGAAAATCCAAGTAAACCAGTAGAGCATCCAGCTCAACAAGATCATCATCATGACCAAGACGGTGACCAAGGAAGTCAAGATACCAACCATGAAGATCATGACCATGATGGAGTGGAGCATGACCACCACGGTGAAGAACATGATCATGGTTTTGCAGCTGACCGTGTTATTAGTGAAGATGAGCAAGGGTTTGTAGTTTCTCATGGAGATCACGCTCATTATTTCTTTAAGAAGGACTTGACTGCAGCTCAAATCAAAGCTGCCCAGGATCACTTGAAAGAAAATCATCAGTCGCAGCACGTTCAACCACTTGCAAAGACTGTGGAAAGTTTCTCAAGAGATACTAGCGATGAAGAAAAAATCAAGTATATCTCACAGACATACGGAGTTCCGCTCGAAGCGATTCGTATTTCAAATGGATTCTTTGTCTTTGGAAATCCGGATCAAGCCTATGATCCAACCCATATCCATCCCTATGCTGTTCGAAAAGAACATGTTCGTATTCCTCTCCAAACTGGGAACCCAGAACTGGATTTCCTAAATGAACTGTATACGACTGCCCTACGTGATGGGGTATCTCCTTATAGTTTACAGGTAGAAAGTGGTAGTTTTGTGATTCCTCACGGAGACCACAATCACTACATCAAGGTTCAAACTAAGGGCTATGAAGTAGCTTTGAAAAATAAGATTCCAGCCCTACAATCGACTTATCAACCTGGAGCATTTGATGAACAAACAGTTCTATCTAAGGTGGATCAACTGTTAGCAGATAGCAGAAATCTCTACAAAGACCAGCCAATCATGCAGAGACGGGTTGAACTTGCTTTGGGGCAGTTCACCGAAAATATGAAAAAACTGGCAACAAACTCAACTGCTGGATACCTAGCAGCCTTGGATCTCTTTGATAAACAATACATCCATGTGGATCAAAGTGTGGCACCGGTTGAAACTTCACCTTTAGATAAGAAGTACCAAGCCTTAGTAGATAAGATCAATACACTGGATACGGACACTTATGGCTTGCCTAAGAAAGATCTTTTAGTACATTTGCAGGAAGCAAAACTAGCACAGGATGAGACAGATTTGGCTGCCATTGAAGCGAAACTTCAGGCCTTGCAAGATTTCCGAGATCGGACAGGAGTCACAACAGTAGAGTACATCAAGTACTTCTACGAACATGTGTCTGATGGTCGTTTGAGAGAAGAACTTCGGAACCGTGTTGCTAAATTGACATGGGAACTTTACCAGTCACAATCTTTCCTAAAAGCAACCGACTTGAACAAGCTATTCCCAACTATTTACCAAACTAAGCTAGAAGTAGAAGAGGCTCTCAAAGAAGAACCCGTATCTACAAAAGCTGGTAAGACTATTCTAGATACGGAAAAAGTAGATAGTCAAACTGCTAAGACCGCCATCTATGAATTCCTAAAAGAACTCTACGGTGATTTTATGCCAGAAGAGCGGGTTAGCCATGTTAAGAAGGAAGAAGTAGATGCTCTCCTAACTAAAGCTGCTCAACTCCTAGCACGTGTCAAAGAAGATGGTGTCAAACAATCCCTAGCTGAAGAAGCAGCTAATATCAAGGTGGCTATTGAAAAGGAAAATGCAGACCTTGACGAAGCTAAAACACAACTTGAGGATCTTTTAAATCGTATTGCAGCGACTATCCAACGAGAGAAAAAAGAAGCAGAACAAGATCCGCAAACCGTGATCATCTACCAAAAACTCTATAATGTCATGCTCTCTCTTCACAAGTACTTAGAGGATAACAAAGGAACCGATGCAGACTTTGAACGTGTTGATGCTCTATTTGATCAACTTGCAGCCAAAAGCAGTGATAAAGAAGGTCTCCTCACTCTAGCTAAAGAAATCATTAGCTTGAACCAGGAACTCCGTTCAAAAGCAAGTGAAACTGATAGCCAATCTAAGTCTGAGAAAGACAGTGAAACAGCTGCTTCTCAAGCGACAGAAAAGCAAGCACAAAGTGAGTCTGATACAAGTGCTCAACCAAATGAATAAAAAGAAAGGCGAAGTAGCTGAGCTACCTCGTCTTTTTTAGTCTTTATAAGATACAATGCCAATGATGGTATCCACCGCACGCTCCATAGTCTGAAGGCTGACGTATTCAAAACGTCCATGCATGTTTTCACCACCAGCAAAAATATTTGGAGTTGGGATACCCATAAAGGAAATTTTAGACACTGGTCTGTCAGAGTCAAGCTAACGCGATCATTCCCAAGTTCTTGATTCATCTTGTCAGCAATAGACTGCATAGCTACTTTACGAGCTTCAAAGGAATCCTTTTCAAAGTCACGAATGATGTAGCTTGCACGCGCTTCCTCGACACTACCTGTCACATCCATAAGATGATAGAAACCTTGATAACCGTCTGTCAATTCAGGTCGGTCATTCTCTGGAAGTTGATTATGAAAATCAATCGCTAACTGTAAAGCGTTGACCATCTGACCTTTAGCAGTACCAGGATGGACATTGCGCCCTTGGAAATGAAGCTCAGCAGCAGCTGCTGAGAAAGTCTCGTACTGAAGTTCTCCTAGCGGACCACCATCAACAGTATAGGCAAAATCAACATCAAAGTCTTCTGCATCAAATTTATTAGCTCCAACCCCGATTTCTTCATCTGGACCAAAACCAACACGGATTTCACAGTGTTTGATTTCGGGATGAGCAGTCAGATATTCAATAGCAGTCATAATCTCAGCAATTCCTGACTTGTCATCAGCACCCAGCAAGGTCGTGCCATCAGTTGTGATAAGCGTTTGGCCTGGATATTTCTCAAGGCTCTTGAAATCAGCAGGATCGAGTTTAAAACCAGAATCACCCAAGTCGATAGCTCTACCATCGTAATTTTCGATGACTTGCGGATTAACTCCCTCAGCATTAAAATCAGCAGTATCCATGTGGGAGATGAAGCCAATCTTGCGTGACAAGCTTGGATCGTTTGCTGGTAAGGTCCCAATAGCAAAACCATTTGGAAGGTAGTAAACGTTTTGCAGACCGACACGTTTCATTTCAGGAATAAGAACGTTGGTTGCAAAATCTACCTGGCTTTGCGTACTTGGAGTAGTAGTCGAGTGTTCATCAGAACGCGTATTGACCTTAACGTAGGTCAAAAAACGATCTAAAAGGTTCGGATAAGTCATAAAAACTCCTTTAACAATTAAAAATAAAATGCTATCTTCAGAAAAAACTAATTCTGAAGGTTTCATGATTTAATAATAAAATAACTCAAATCCATAATAATCTCAAATAGAAAAACGGTTATTCTATTCTTTTTCATTTTACCATAGAATAGTTTGAAAGACAAAGAAGAATCATGCTATTTTACAATCAATATAATATAAAATAATTATATTGATTGACACTGTTTGGAGTTTAGTGTACAATTGTTTTATAAATTCTATAGATTGATATAGTAATAATATAAAAACATTCTAGTTAAGGAGAATAAAATGAACATTCGCTTTGATTTTAAGAAAGTTCAAATTATTGCGCGCCGTTTAGTTACACTGTTAGCTATTCTCTTTTTGTGTGCTCCGATAGGTATGTTAAATGCTGATTCTAATACAGAACCTCAGACAACTCTTCACAAGACAATTACTCCGATATCCGGACAAGATGACAAGTATGAGTTGTCATTGGATATCACTTCTAAGCTTGGGACAGAAACTCAAACGAATCCCTTAGATGTTGTTTTAGTAGCAGATCTCTCAGGAAGTATGAACAAGAGAGATGTTCCTTCTTCTACTGGACGAACAATTACAAGATTGGATGCTTTAAAAAATACCCTTAAAGGGACTCGAGATCGTCAGGGATTAATTGATACGATTTTATCCAATTCAAATAATCGGTTATCCATGGTAGGTTTTGGCGGAAAGATTGATAATAAGTTTGCGGAACAATCATGGAATGCCTACTACCGAAAATGGGAGTGGGGATATCGGTATTGGCCGTATGAAGAGAGAACAGCATTTTATGATGGTGTGTCCCCATGGGATGATGCGGAAACAATTTTAAATTGGAATAACGATGCTAGTGGTTCAAAGACTGCAGTTAGTAATATGAAGATTGCTGGTGGCAAATCAATAGGGACTGAATCAGGAATCGGTACAGGAACCAATATTAGCGCAGGTATTCGTATTGCCAATCAATTGATGGATAGTGCAAGGTCTAATGCTAAGAAAGTTGTTATTGTTCTATCAGATGGTTTTGCCAATATGTATTACAACGACAGTGGTTATACAGTTTATAACTATAATAATCAAGATGGATCAGAAACGGCTCCAGATTGGTTCTGGAATAATTTAGATGGATCTATCAATAATCTCGCCTATAGTCTCGCTCCAAAACTAGATGGCTTTTACTCTATTAAATTTCGTTATTCAAACAATGTCGACAGTATTACCAGTTTGCAGTATTATATCAGGTACCACAATTCTTCCATTCCTAATGAAATCCTATCCGCAAACAATGAAGACCAGTTACGAGACAGTTTTAAAGATATCACTGATAAGATTCTGCCTCTGGGAATTCACCGTGTGACTATCAAAGATGTTCTTTCTAAGTATGTCCAGCTATTACCGAACGGATCGTCAGAGTTTCGTGTAGTGAAAGAAACGGCTGGTAGCAGTGAAACATTAACCGAAGAGCAAGTAACTTTTGATACCAAGACAACCTCTGGTGGATTAGTGGAAGTTACGGCTAAATTTTCTCCGAATTATTCCTTGGAAGATGGGGCTCGATACGCTCTCAAATTTACTGTTACATCTAGTCAAGATGCTCTGGATGCCATTGCTGGTGATAAAAAGATAGAGGCTGGTGATGCTGATGGTTCTGATGTCAATAAACTCTATTCCAATAAAGGTGCCAGTGTCACCTATTCCTATGGAATAGGCACCTCACAAACCAAGACCAAAGAATACTCTGACAACCCAACATTTAAGCCTTCAGATCCATTAACGGTACCAGTGGAAGTTGAATGGCAAGGTGTGACGGGTGCGAGAACTGTTATTACAGCTGATCAACCGAGTAATATTGAACTGAAACTGGTTCAAAAGAACAAGAACGGAGGTTCTGATAATCAAGACTATCGAAAAACCAATGTGAATGTTGGTAAAAACGTATCTAATGAAACGAGGAACTTTGAAAAAGTTGCCAAAGGATATCAATACGATTTAATTGCACCGGACGTCCCAGCCTTTACCAAAGAAATAAAAAATGTTGGTACAGAATCTAAACCATCCTTTAAGGTAATCTATAAACAATTACCAAGCCTGACAATTAAAAAAGTGTTGAAATTCGAAAACAACTTGAACAAGGAGTTTTGGATTAAGGTAAAACTAACCTCTCCTGATTCTACGCCATTGAATGGAACTTTTGGTGAGATAACTGTTGTGAATGGTGAAGCGAAGATTCGTGTTGACAAACGAAAACGTTGGAAAGGTATTCTAAGCTATCTTCCTCGAGGAACCCACTACAAGGTTGAAGAAGAAGCCACATCAACAATTGGTTACCACGTTACATATGAGAATCAAGAGGGCGATCTGAATAAAGACGAGACCAGTACTGTCACGAACCACAAGCTTCCAAGTTTATCAGTCACAAAAAAGGTTACGGGGGTATTTGCCAACCTATTAAAATCCTTCAAGATTACCATTAACATAAAGGATGCTCAGAATAGACCATTGAATGGTTCCTATAATGTATTGGTGAATAACAAAAGAACGATCTTGCAGTTTACTGACGGACGAGCGTCTGTTGATCTTAACAAAGACCACACGATAAAAATTTATGGGCTACCACTTGATAGCTCCTATACCGTAGAAGAAGAATCAAACTCTTCGATTGGTTATCAGGTTACTTATGAAAATAAAGAAGGCAAGCTTGATGCGGACAAGTATGCGACAGTCAGGAATAATAAAAATAGTGTACCTGAAACTGGAATTGACTTCCTCAGCAGTACACTCGTGTTAGGAATAATCCTTCCTCTAGGAGGTATCTTCTTTACAATCCTACTCGGCTATCTAGTGGTACATAGGAGAAAATAATGCTACTTAAAAAGAAACATAAGAAAACAGTAACACAAGTCAATCGGGATAAGTCTCCGCCGAGTGTATGGGGAGATATCCTCTACTTAGTCAGTAAGCTTCTGATGGTTGGGTTTGTACTGGCCACCCTTTACTTTTTTGTCTTTGGACTATTGAGATACAATGACGATGGCATGAAGCCAGCCTTAAAAGATGGCGACTTGGTTGTCTACTATAGGCTTGATAAACGTTATTCGATTGGTGACCTGCTCGTCTATAGTTATAAGGGCAAGGAAAGAGTGGCGCGTGTCATAGCAACCGAAGGAAGTACGATCGATATAAACGAAAATGGTCTCATCATCAACGGTTCTCCTCAACAAGAGCAGGATATCTACAAAGAAACGCTGCTCTATAAGGAAGGGGCTACCTTCCCAATGAAAGTCCCAGCAGGACAACTCTTTGTCCTCGGAGACAATCGAACAACGGCTGTAGATAGTCGTGCTTTTGGAACCATTCCTATACAGGATACCCATGGCAAGGTGGTAACAGTCCTAAGGCGACGGGGCTTTTGATGATAATTTATGAAAAAAGAAATTTAAAAACAAAAGGAATAATCATGAAAAAAAGATTTTTGAAAAAATTAGTTACTGCAAGCATTGCAGCTGTAACCGCCTTGTCGGTCTTTAGAGGAGTTCCAACATTTGCGGATGATAATGATGTGGCAACTGCTAAAGCAACTGGTGAAACAAGTGCAAAAGTAGCTATTAATAAAACACTGAATATTGCTGAAGGAATTACAACACCGAAAGCGACTTTTAGGTTTACTTTTACTCCACAACCTGGAACTTCTTCAAATGATGCTCCTTATCAAATGGCTTCAAATTCGGAAAGTAATAAGGGATTCATTCCTGATCGTACGGTGACTTATTCGGAAGCTGATCGCTTAGCCAGTGGTCAATCAAGCATTAAAAAAGATACAGGTGACATTTTTGCTGGAGTTTCTTATGATCATGCAGGCGAGTATGTTTACCTCGTAAAGGAAACAGATAAAACTTATACACCTATTAAAGATAAAAATGATCAAGATATAGATGCTGTGAAATATGATACTCGCACTTATAAAATGCATGTAATTGTCAAAAATAAAGAAAATTCAGGTACCTTTATTTCTTCTGTTTACTTTAGAGAAGAGAATAAACCTGGCGCTGCTAAAGTTGCTCCATCTTCAAATTCAAATATTTTCAAATATGATTTATTTGAGAACACATATACTAAAAACGGAGGGAAAATTGATCCAACAGATCCTAAACACCCAAATGAACCAACAAAAGATATAACAGACAATGCAAAAAAATCCTTAACTATTCTAAAAAAAGTTGACGGAGGGACTGCGGATCGTACAAAAGATTTCCAATTTGAGATAACTGTAAAATTACCCAAAACAAATGAAACAGCAGTATCTCCTGTAACACAAATTACAGTTCATTATGGTGATAAAACTGAAAATGTTGATGTTGCTACCGATAAAGTCACATTTACTAAAACTTTTACTTTGAAGCATGGTCAAGAGTTTGCCATTGCTAATCTTCCAGCAGGTTCTCGTTATACTGTAAAAGAAACCGGAAGCAAAGGATATACCGCTACTTCTAAATATACTGAGAATGGTGAAAGTAAAACCAAATCAGATGGTACTCAAGCCCAAGATTATACAGTTGAAAATGTTCTTGTCGGTGAAAAATTGAACGACAACACTTTTACCAATAAATTCCAAGACGTTACCCCTACTGGTCTCTTGATTGACAATCTTCCCTTCATCTTGATGATTGGTCTTGGTTTGGCTGGATTTGTTGCTTTGTCTAAAAAACGCAGACAAGCTTAAGCAAGTGGTTTGACCGATGAAAATCAAGCGTGAGAAACCAAAAAAGAGTTTGTCTAGGCGGCTGGTCCTTGCTGTAGATGCATTGATGAATCATATCTTGCTCCTCTTGGCAGCCTTAGTCTTTCTCTTTGGTTTCTACGCCCTTTGGGATGCCAATCAGGTTTATTCTCAGGCTTCATCAAGTGAGTATGAGGCTTATAGACCTGTTAGTACCAGTGAGAAGGATGAGCTTGATAGTTTTTCTGGCTTTCACAAGCTACAGCAAGTCAATCCAGAGGTTCTCGGTTGGATCAATGTCTATGGCACCAATATCGACTATCCCTTAGTCCAAGCCAAAGACAATGAAAAATACCTGAACAAGGATTCCAAGGGAGAATTTGCAGCTACAGGAGCTATTTTCCTTGAGGCTCGAAATGAATCCAAATTCGAAGACTTTAATACCATCATCTACGGACACCATGTAGAAAATGGGGTTATGTTTGGAGATGTAGCGAAGTTTTCTGATAAGGAATTTTTTGACCAGCATCGCTACGGTAGTATTTACTATAATGGTGTTGAAAAAGGTCTTGAGATCTTTGAGATGCTCGAGGTGGACGCCTATGACTTTAACATCTACGATCCAGGTATTAATGGGGATAATCGGCGCCAAGAATATATCGATCACTTACTCTCGGTTGCCATCCACAAACGAGACATTACACTGGGGCCAAATGACCATATCATCCTTCTCAGTACCTGTTTCCTAGACGTAACAAATGGGAGACATATCGTAGTTGCCAAGATTACGGATACAGTTCCAAAGAACACCTTCCATACGAAAAAATCAAAACCATTCCCTTACAGCGTCTTTGATGATTCGTCGCTCGGACGATTTCTCTCATCGATTCCTTTGTGGATATGGTATATCATCTTATTTATCTTGCTCTTGCTATTGATCTTCTTGCTCATCATTCTCTACTTGATCTTGCGTCGTAGAAGAGAAGCAAAGGAAGAAGGAGCAGATACCATTACTGACTAAACTACCAATAAAAGAGAAAGGGACAGCCTCTCTTGCTCTTTTATTTTCAAGGCTAGAAAGGAGAAAGAAGGAAAAATGAAAACAAGTACAAGTCACAAAACCATAAAGGTCATTTTATCCCTCTTTCTAGCTTTTTTCTGTCTTTTTACAGCTGATAGAGTCCTTGCGAGCGACTACGATCATTATAATCCCATTGAAAAGGATGCCAGCAGTACTGGTTTTGAAACCCTGCAGCACCTCAACAAGGAAGTCTGTGGTTGGATTAGCCTTGATGGGACCAAGGTAGACTATCCCCTCTTGCAGAGTCAGGACAATGTCAAATACCTTGACCGCAATGCCTTTGGTGATTATACTGTGTCAGGTTCTATATTCCTAGACTATCGTTTTAACCCCAACTTTACCGACTTTAACACCATCATTTATGGTCACTCCATGGCTTCTGGTGCTATGTTTGGGGAGATTCAAAAATTTGCGGATCAAGATTTTTTTGAAAAGCATCGCTATGGCTCTATCTACTACAATGGTCGAGAACGTGGTCTTGAGATATTTGGGATTTTAGAAGTAGATGCCTATGACACGGAGATTTACCGAACTTTGAGTTCCAACGATGAGGAACACCAGGCCTACTATCAATATCTGCTAAGTAAAGCCAAGTACAAGCGAGATGTCTCCTTGACCTCAACGGACAAGATTGTTTTGTTAAGCACCTGTTTCCTTACTATTACCAACGGACGACATATCCTCTTAGCTAAAATAACGGATGCGCCAGTAAAAGCAGTCCAGGATAAAAGTGGAGAAGCTGTAGGAACACGCTATTTTGACCAAGGGCTACCAACGCATTGGATTTATATCCTTGCCTTTCTACTCCTTATTATCGTCCTCTTACTTCTTATTATCATCATCCTAATCATGAGACGAGATAGAAAGACAAAAGAACAAAAGAAATAGTAGACGTCGGAAGCGTTTACTATTTTTGTCTTTCGTGATAGAATGGATAGTGAAAATAATATCATAAGGATAATAACATGAAAAAAGCAATATTAATGATGACCTTTGGATCTCCAGAGGAGATTAGTTTTGAAGGAGTAGCAGAATTCTTTACAAACATTCGTCGTGGAGTTAGACCCCAAGACCACGAGATTCAGACTCTCTATGACAACTATGTCCTTATCGGTGGGACGCCCTTGCAGCGGATTACACGTGAGGAGGTTGATTTAGTCAAGGAACGTTTAGGCGAGGAGTACGGTATCTACTTTGCCAACAAATTTTCTCGTCCCTTTATTCCAGACGTGATCAAGCAGATGGAAGCTGATGGTGTTGAAGAATGTATCTGCTTGATTTTGGAACCTCATTATTCTTTTTACTCAGTCATGGGGTATAAAAAGTTTCTGGAAAGCCAGCAGATCCGATTTTTAGTCATTAAGGACTGGTATCAACAGCAGCCTTTGTTGGACTTTTGGACAGATGAGATTAGAAAAATTTTACGAAACCATGTGGGAGAAGAATCTTTCAAGGTAATCTTTTCAGCCCACAGTGTTCCCATTTTTGCCTTGGACTATGGAGATCCATATATCGATCAGATTTTCGATAATAGCAAGCTAATCGCTGAACAACTCGGCCTAATGACAGACCACTATACCAATACTTGGCAGAGCGAAAGCGATATTGGAATCCCTTGGATCAAGCCAGATGTTTTAGAATATTTACGAGAACAAAAGCAACATCCCGAGCATTATATTTTTGTCCCGATTAGTTTTATCAGTGAGCACATCGAAGTCCTGTTTGACAACGATGTAGAATGTTATGAGTTGTGTCAAGAATTAGATGTCACCTACCATCGTCCACCTATGCCCAATACGGATAGCCGTTTAATTGACGCATTAGTTGCTACTGTAAGAGCGAATGAAGACAAAGAATTTAAAGCTTTTCTCCCAGAAGAAGAAACTTTTGATGAGTTAGCTCCTTCGGCAACTACTAAGGACATCATGGAGGAGACAGACGACCTTCAGATGCCAGAATTTGTCAAAAAGCTCATTGAGAAAAAAGGCCGTGAAAATGTGAAGATGCCGTACTTAATTAAGAAAATGCTCGAAAAGGCTGGGAAATTACCAAAAGAGTAAAGAAAAAAGGATTTAGCTTTAAGCTAGATCCTTTATCTGTTTTATTTTTTCTCAAGAAGAGCTTTGATTTCTTGAAGAACTTCAAGTTCAGTTGGAGCAGCAGGTGCTTCCTCAACCACTTCCTCTTTCTTACGAAGGTTTTGAGCTTTTTCAATACCTTTGATAACGAAGAAGAGAACTGTACCCACAACAAGGAAGTTGATAACAGCGCTTAAGAATTTACCATATGTAACACCATTCCATGCAAGCTCAGCGATGTTTTGTACTTTCGCAGCTTCCAAAGCTGGGTTCAATAGAAGTGGAGTGATGATATCGTTAACAAATGAAGTAACGATAGCACCAAATGCAGAGGCAATGATCACACCGACAGCAAGGTCAACAACATTACCACGAAGCAAGAATTCTTTTAAATCCTTTAACATTTTCATAATGTCCTTTCCTAAATTTCTAATTTATTATATCCTAAAATGTGACAAAAAGCAACTTGAATCCTCAAAGTGGTCAGTTGCTCCTTTTAAAAATATAGATTTTACTGAAAATGTAGTTTAAAATGATGATCAAAATTTGTGCTAGAATAGTTTCAACAGTATTAACCCTATCTATATTCTGTTCGACAAACTGGCCAATAATATCAGGAAAGGTTGTAACAAAGATATAAGTTAAAAGAACGTCAAGACCAAGAGTAGAGAGACGAGCTAAGAAAAACTTAGCCAGACGGGTTAGCCAATTTCTTCTCTCTTGTTTAAAGACAATTGTATCATTGGTGAGAAAGGCAAAGAGAATCCCAATAATATTAGCGAGGGCAGTTGCGAGGATTTCCTGGTGGCTGATATGGTAAATAACCAAACGTGATACAATAGAAACCAGAGTAGTAGCACCACCAAAAAATAGGTAGGAGAGGATTTCGTTATCAAAGAAAGCTTTTATTAGTTTTTTCATGATTTTAGTATAGCATAAAACTGGCTAATGTGCTATACTAGTAAGGTTGATAACCTCAACCCTTGGTGCTTAGCTTCTTTCACCAAGCATATTTTACGCGGGAAACCGCTAAAGGAGAAAGCATGAAAAAATTAACTGTTCGCGACATGGCAGACATCGCTATCGTTGCTGCGATCTATGTAGTTTTGACTATTACGCCACCAATCAATGTTCTTAGTTTTGGGGCGTATCAGTTCCGTATTTCAGAAATGCTGAATTTCTTGGCCTTTTACAACCCTAAATACATTTTCGGTGTGACAATTGGATGTATGATTGCTAATTTATTTAGTAGTTTTGGCCTAATAGATGTCTTTGTTGGTGGGGGTTCTACCCTAGTTTTCCTTAGTCTAGGGGTATGGCTCTTTGCAAAATACAGCAAAGATTACCTCTTTAACGGATTGATTCGAAAAGATCATTTCTTCTTTTCAATCCTCTTCTCCATTTCAATGATTACCATTGCAGCTGAACTTCATATCTTGACAGAAGCTCCCTTCTTGTTCACATGGTTCTCTACTGGAATTGGTGAGTTTGCATCACTTATCGTAGGAGCGATTTTGATTGGTAAACTGGGACAGCGAATCGATCTAACAAAATAAGAAGTTTATAAGCTAGATTCTTGCTAAATCTAGCTTTTTTCATTTCAGAAATTTAAAAGAGAGCGCTTGACAAGAACATAGAACTATAGTATACTTTTTAGGTAAGCTGATTTAGCTCAGTTGGCAGAGCGCATCCATGGTAAGGATGAGGTCGCCGGTTCAATCCCGGCAATTAGCATGATAGAAACAAAGTGACCTTGGGAGACCAAGGTTTTTCTTATCTACCTGTATAAATGAAGCAAAGAGTTTTGTCTGTTGACAAAAGTGACTCTATCTAGTAGAATAGTAGTTGCGATGAGTCGATAGGTAGTCTTCGGACTGCTATTGAGCATAAGGAGGTCATAACGCAGGAGCGGACCTTGATGAGTTGTGTGAACCTGCTCATCACATGAAGATGCCTCTTAGTCCCTGGTCGAATGGCTAGGGATTTTTAGTTTTCAGAAAATATAGTCTAAAAATACTTTTCAATTTCTGTAAAAAGTAGTATAATACATCTATTATAGAAATTTTTAGAAAATTCCGAAAGAGGTTATTTATGGGATATACAGTTGCTGTAGTCGGCGCGACAGGTGCT
>QWCR01000603.1_pt1 | contig 14251 bp, 13 predicted proteins | sample 1972581 | NCBI WGS metagenome assembly QWCR01 (sample SAMN09866703, study PRJNA288562) | Human oral metagenome isolate pre4_saliva, whole genome shotgun sequencing... | isolation source: mouth | host: Homo sapiens | place: USA: California
AAGAACTAAATAGCATTTCCTACTACTTAGTTCTCTGTATTATTTTTAATTTGTTTTAATTTCCACTGGGCGTTTTAAGTTTTTCTCTATTAATGTTACCATTTCAGCTATACCAGCTTGATTTAAGTGTACCCTATCTGGCTCAAATAAATCTTTACTACTATTTGCCACTGAATACCAGTCAATAATTTTTACATTTGAATGTTTTTCTTGTGTTTCTTTTAGTGCTGCATTTACTGTTTTTTCCCAAGCTCTTGGTACTTTTATGTTAACAAAGTAAATATCAGCTTTATCAAACTCTTTTACTAATTCTTCAATTTGACTTTCTGTAAATGGACCATTAGTTCCTAATTGGAAGATTATCGCTGAATTTTCATTATTGTATTTAGAATAGCTTTTCGCCTCTTCTACTGCTACATATAATTGACGACCAATTTTACCATCAATTACGGCTCCCGGGTATAGTCCTTGGAATTTTTCTCCAATGTCTACTGTTAATGAATCACCCATAACTAGTACTGAACTATATTTTTTATCAGAATTTTTTTTATCTTCTTTATTGTCTTTGTTATCTTTGTTATCTTTGTTATCTTTGTTATCTTTGTTAGAATCACTAGATTTTTCTTGGTTATTATCTTTATTGTTTCCGTTATTTACAAACTGAGTTTCTTTATTACTTTCCATTTCTTTTACAAAAGCTGTAGAAATAAATGGAACACTTTTTCCAAAAATACCCATTAAGAATAATACTGAAACTAATCCAACAATACCTGCATAGACTTTTCTAGATTTTCCAGGACGTTTTTTCAATTTTTTGAATATAACATTTATATAGTTTTTAAATCCTAATTTTCTAATTGGAGTTTCAACAAATACATAGCTCACTATTGCTACAGCAAATGTTAATACTATTCTTAAAATTACAAAGAATATATTTGGATTACCAATCTCTGATACCGGTGTCGTTAATACTAATACTGGGAAATGCCATAAGTATAAACTGTATGATATCTTACCAATAAACACTACAGGTTTGAATGATAATAATCTTGACATTAATGTATGTTGTTTCCCACTACTTATTATAACTATCAACCCTAATATAGCTACTAATAGGAATCCACCTCTATATAGTAATGTGTTATACTCAGATGTATAAATCATTACTGTTATTAAAGTAGCAATAGACACTAGTGAAACCACGCTGTATAACATGTTCTGTTGCGGAGTTACCTTAGCATGTAATCTCTCCATAGGATATAAGATTGCTCCTACAACTCCTACAAGCAGAGAAAATGCTCGAGTATCAGTACCGAAATATATTCTACTGATATTGTTTATATCAAATAAAAGAATATGAGCTATTAATGATACTAATATTAATCCTAGAACAACATATAAAAAGTTCTTATTTAATTTATATGTTCCATCTTTTGATTTTTTCTTTCTATTAACCAATAAGAATAGCAATGGGAAAATCATATAAAATTGTTCTTCTATTGCTAAAGACCAAAGATGTTTGAACGGGCTTTGCGCACCGAAGCTATCAAAATAATCTAGTTTATGGAAAATATACCACCAGTTACTAGAATATATATAACCAAATATAGCATCAAGGTGACTCTTACGAAGAAGTACTTCATTGAAAAGTACCATTACTACTAATCCAACTGTTATCATAAAGTAAACAGCTGGTAACAGACGTCTAGCCCTTCTTATATAGAAATTATATAAATTTAAGCTACCAGTCTTTCTATATTCTTTAATAATTAATGAACTAATTAAATATCCCGATAAAACAAAAAATAGGTCTACCCCTAAAAATCCACCCGGTAGGTAATTTACATCAACGTGATAAATAATAACTGCTAATACAGCCAATGCTCTCAAGCTATCTATACTTGGAAGGTATTTTGATTTGTTATTACTCATTTTTACCTCCTTTAATCTTTAAACATCGCTAGTGCAACACGTCCTCGTTCTTTGTCTATGTCTATTACATAAACATCAACAATTTGTCCTACACTCAGTACGTCTAATGGATTTTTAATATAATTTTTACTAATTTTTGAAATGTGTACCATCGCATCTTGTTTTAAACCAATGTCTATAAATGCTCCAAACTGTGTAATATTTCTAACAGTACCTGCTAATTTAACACCAATCTGAAGATCATCTATAGTTAGAATATCAGATTTTAACAATGGCTTAGCGAATGATTCGCGTTCATCTCGCAAAGGTTGTTTCAAATCTTTAATTATATCTTCTAACGTTTCAAGACCGACACCAATTTTTTCTGCTAGAGCTTTTTTATCTACACCATCTATTATAGTAGCAAACTCTTCTGTTCCTACTTCTTTAGTTGATAGTTTTAGCTCTTTTAGTAAATTCTCTGCTGCTTTATAACTTTCTGGGTGAATACCTGTAGCATCGAAAATATTTTTACTATCTGGAATTCTAAAGAATCCTACACATTGTTCGAATGTTTTTTTACCAAGTCTTGGTACTTTGGCTATTTCTTTAATAGTTTCTATTTTTCCATTTTCTTGACGGTACGCTACGATATTTTTAGCGATTTGTTTATTAACACCTGAAACATATGATAGTAGTGAAACAGATGCGGTATTAACATTTACCCCTACTTTGTTAACCGCAGTTTCTACTACGAAAGTAAGCTCTTTTTCTAAAAACTTAGGAGTAATATCGTGTTGGTATTGTCCTACACCGATTGATTTAGGATCAATTTTTACAAGTTCACTTAATGGATCTTGAATACGACGTGCTATAGATACAGCACTTCTTTCTTCTACATTAAAATCTGGGAATTCTTCACGTGCTACCTCACTAGCCGAGTACACACTCGCTCCCGCTTCATTTACGATAACATAGTCAATTTTTAATCCCGCTTCTTTTAAATTATCTACAACAAATTTCTCAGTTTCACGAGATGCAGTACCATTACCGATAGCTATTAAATTAATATTGTGTTTATTAATAAATTTAACTAAATCTTTTTTGGATTTTTCTTGCTTATCTGCTGAAGCTGGTTTATGCGGATAGATGACCATTTTATCTATAAAGTTACCATATTCATCAACAATTGCCATCTTACAACCTGTTCTAAATGCAGGGTCAATACCTAAAACTTTTTTGTTTTTAAGAGGACTTTGCATTAATAGTTGTTTTAAGTTTTCTGAGAAGATAACAACAGAATCTTCCTCAGCTTTTTTCGTTAAATCACTACGAATTTCTCTTTCAATTGATGGATAAATTAATCTCTTCATACTATCAGCGATACATTCTAGTAGTAAGTTGCTAATCGCTGTTTGACGATTCTTTGTTAAACCACGTAGTATATAATTGTGTAGTCTATCTTTATCATTTTCGATACTTACACGAATTATTCCTTCTTTTTCGGCTCTATTTAGAGCAAGAATTCTATGTGAAGCAATTTTTGAAATTTGTTCTCCAAACTCATAGTAGTTTTTATAGGTAGCATTTTCGTCTTTTTCTTCTCCACCTTTTTTGAGTACTGAAGTAATTTGTCCGAATTTTCTAGTATTTTCTAGTACATATTCACGATATTTTGCACTATCAGAAATATTTTCTGCGATAATATCTAATGCATAGTTAATTGCTTCTTCAGCCGTATTAACCTCTTTTTCAGCATTTATATACTTAGCAGCTTCTTTATTCAAATCTTCTAAAGATTTTGGAAGTTTCAGAATATAATTGGCTAGTTTCTCTAATCCTTTTTCTTTAGCTATCGTGGCCTTAGTACGTTTTTTCTCTTTAAAAGGACGATATAAATCTTCTACCCTTTGTAATTTTTCTTGAGCTAAAATATCTTTTTTTAGTTCATCAGTAAGTAGACCTTTTTCTGAAATTAATCTAATTACTTCTTCTTTTCTTTCTTCAAGTGATTTTAAATAATTAAATTCATCTTGAATTTGTTTAATAGCAACTTCATCTAGAGAATTTGTTAATTCTTTTCTATACCTTGCGATAAAAGCAATTGTATTACCCTCTTCTAATAGGTTTAATACATTGACTACATACTTATCTTGTATTTTTAACTTAGTTGCTAAGTTTTTTGTAATTTTCTCGTACATATTATAACTCCATTTTATTTTTTATAATAAACTCTTGGAACACGTTTATTTATACAACAGAATATTTCATAACTTATTGTATCTTGATATGCAGCAAAATCATCGACTGATATTTTTTGGCCATTATTCTCTCCAAAAATTAGAACATCGTCTCCTACTTTTATATTTTCACTACAACGTACCATAAGTTGATCCATACAAACACGTCCTACTATCTCACAGTCTTCTGATCCCACTTTAATCTTGAACCCTTGAGCACGCCTTAAAATACCGTCAGCATAACCGATAGGAACTGTTGCGATATATTCATCCTCTTTAGCTTCATAACTAATACCATATCCTAATTTTTCACCTTTTAAAAATTTCTTAACATGTGTTATCTTACTTACTAACGAAACTACTGGATCTAAATTAATTTTATCTAATTTTTCAATGTTTTCACTAGGATAACATCCATAAAGTGAAATCCCTAGTCTAGTCATATTATACTGATCTTGTCTATCACTATATTTTACTGTACTAGCTGAATTTCCAATATGAATGTATTTTGGTTTATGCGTAAATAGCTTTATTCTTTCATCGAAGTTTTTAGTTTGATAATCATCATAATTATTATCACTACCATCAGCATTAGAATAATGCGAGAAGATACCTTCAAAATCGATTTTTTCAGATGAAAGTAGTTTATCAATCTTAACTAATTCTTCTTTATCAGAAGTACCGATACGTCCCATTCCCGTTTCAATCTTAACATGAATTTTTAATTTCCCTTTGATAGTCTCCATCTCTTCTAGACATTTTTCTAACCATGCTTTAGATGGACATGTTAATGATACATTATTTTCTACAGCATATTTTACATTTTGGGGATTTGTTACTCCTAATACAAGAACCATACTATCAAAAATTACATCTTTTAATTCCAATGCTTCTTCTAATGTAGCAGTAGCAAAATGTCTGACACCATTTTTATATAAATGATCTGCTATTACTCTTGCGCCTAATCCATAAGAATCAGCTTTTACTATTGCTATACCAGTTTTTTTATTATTAAGTGATGTTAGCTTATTATAATTATTAAGTAATTCATCTAAGTCTACTCTTAATTCTGTTGGCCTATCATTAATCATTATTCGTATCCCCCTTCTCTAAAATAACAAATGCCACAACCGTTGTATCAGTATGGCTTATCGTTAAATGTGTTATAAAGTCTTTGTATTCAATATAAGGCTTCCCTCTATAATCTTTTTTTACTTCTACATCATGAAAAGAAAAATCTTTAGAAATCCCAACTCCTAAAGCTTTTGAAGTAGCCTCCTTTACAGCGAAGCGTCCAGCTAAAAACTCCATTTTTCTTCTGTGATTTGTTATTTTGTAAAATTCATTTAATTCATTCTCTGTATATAATTTTTCAAGTCGTTTTTTATCATCGACATATTTTTCAAAGCGATGAATATCGACGGTATCACAACCGATTCCGTAAATCATTTTTTACCTCTTCATTATATAGTCTTACAATATTATATCACTAATATAGATATTATGAAAGAAATATTAGCTTGAAATATTGCACCAATTTAACAAAAAAAGATTGCCAATTTTTATTGACAATCTTATAATTATTAATTTCTATTATTACTATTTAGTAATATGAAGACGAATCTTAACATCTCCATTAAAGCTACAACTGCTGCTGCAACATAAGTTAAAGCTGCTGCTGTTAGAACTTTACGACAATGTCTGTGTTCTTGATCGTCTACAATGTTTAAATCAACCACTTGTTCTAATGCTCGTTTTGAAGCATCGAACTCAACTGGTAATGTTACTACTTGGAATAGTACTGCAAATAGCATGAATCCTACTCCAACCCAAGCAACAGTATACCCGAATTGACCAATTAATCCTGTTAATAAGAATCCTACCATAATAAGAATAGTTGATAGGTTTCCTCCAAGATTAGCTAACGGTACTAATGAGTGTCTCCATCTCATTGGTTTATAGTCTGCTACTTTATCTTGAATTACGTGACCGATTTCGTGAGCTGCGATCGCTACAGAAGCAACTGTTGGTTGATCATGAACAATAGGTGAAAGTACTACGATGTTATTAGTTGGATCATAGTGGTCTGATAACTCAACTTCACCTCTTACTACTCTAACACCTGTTATTCCATTTGCTTGCATTATAATTTCTGCAACTTCTTTTCCAGTTAATCCTGATTTTGTTCTTACTTTTTTATATCTTTCGTATGTTCTTTTTACTTTAAATTGAGCCCATAAAGGAATCAGCATAATTAGTAAAAAGTAAAGTATATAACTTCCTGACATTCCATAATATCCTAATGGCATATAGATTACCTCCTAATTAGTAAAGTATATAAGAAGAATTATATCACGTTCTAAAGTTATTTTCTAGTATTTTGACTAAATTTTACCATTGTTAATTCATATTATTATTTTTCATTAATTTTTCATTATATTTTCACTGTTTTTTCGATATATTGCCTAATTTATACTTTAATTTTCAACATAAAAATACGACCTAAAAGCTAAATCACTTCTAGATCGTACTATAAATTTAAATTCTTACTATTAGTTTCTTTGTCTTGCTATTAATTTTATTGGTGTTCCTTCAAAATTGAAAGAATCACGGATTCTATTTTCTAAAAATCTCTCATAAGAGAAGTGCATAAGTTCTGGATAATTCACGAAGAACACGAATGTCGGTGGATTAATAGCAACTTGTGATGCATAGAAAATATTAAGTCTCTTACCTTTATCTTGAGGTGTTGGATTCATAGAAAGAGCATCAACAACGATTTCATTAAGTGTTGAACTTTGAACACGACGTTGTCTATTTTCATATGATTCTTTAATTAATGGGAAGATGTTAAATACACGTTGTTTTGTTTTGGCTGAAACATAGATAATTTTAGCATAATCTAAGTAAGCAAAACTATCACGAATTTTTTCATCAAATTCTTTCATAGTCTTATCATCTTTTGCAATTGCATCCCACTTGTTAACGACGATTATTACACCTTTTCCAGATTCGTGTGCATATCCTGCAACTTTCTTATCTTGTTCAATAATACCTTCCTCAGCATTAAGAACAACTAAGACGACATCTGAACGTTCGATAGCTTTTAGAGATCGAAGTACTGAATACTTCTCACAACTCTCATAAACTTTACCACGTTTTCTAATACCTGCTGTATCGATTACTACATATTCATCTCCATTGTGTTTGAAATCAGTATCGATTGCATCACGTGTAGTACCAGCGATATCAGATGCAATTACACGTTCTTCACCTAAAATCGTATTAATTAAACTAGATTTACCTACATTAGGACGACCGATAAGAGAGAATCTAATTTTGTCATCTTCTTCCTCTTCTTCTAATACTTTAAAGTTTTTACAAACTTCATCAAGTAAATCACCGATACCTAGTCCATGAGATCCAGAAATTGGGAATGGGTCACCGAAGCCTAATGAATAGAAATCATAAATCATATGATTCATATCAAAATTATCAATTTTATTTACTGCTAGTACAACTGGTTTATCTGTTTTATAAAGTAATCTAGCAACTTCTTCATCATCACTAGTTACTCCATCACGACCATTTGTTAAGAAAATAATAACATCTGCTTCGTCGATTGCTAGCTCAGCTTGTGCTCTGATTTGTTTTTGGAAAGGAGTATCTTCTAATTCAATTCCTCCAGTATCTATCATAAAGAATGAGTAATTTAACCATTCTGCTTTTGAGTATATTCTATCACGAGTAACACCTGCTACGTCTTCTACAATAGATAATCTATCACCAATAATTTTATTGAAAATTGTAGATTTACCGACGTTTGGTCTACCTATTATCGCAACTGTTGGTTTTGCCATGTTTTTACCTCCATATCTTTAAATATTTTTAGCTAAAATAGCAAAGTTCGTTAGTTAAAATCTATATTTCGACTAAACTTTACTATTCATTTCTACCTAAAAAATAAAAGCAATAGACAAGCTTATCTACTGCCTTTATTTCCTTATTTTTTCAAATTAAAGTTCGATATCTTTAAATTTGTCCCCTAGATTGAATGAAGTATCTTCATCTTTTAAGTAAGAAGTATCATATTCAGCTTCTTCCTTAACTTCTTCTTTAACTGGTTTTTCTAAAAGTTCTTTGATTGATAAAGATAATCTTTCGTTTTCGAAATCAAATTCTAAAACTTTTACATTTACTTTATCACCTTTTTTAAGAACGTCTTCTACGTTTGTAACTCTTTCGTGAGAAATTTGAGAAATGTGAACTAATCCTTCAACATCTGGTAATACTTCAACAAATGCTCCAAATGCAGTTGTGTTACGAACAACACCTTCTAATACATCTCCAGCTTTAATTGTAGCACGAGCTACTTCCCATTGTGTTGGTAATAAAGTTTTAGCTGAAAGTGAAACTTTTTCATTTTCTTTATCTACAGCGATAACTGCAACTTTAACAGTATCTCCTACTGATAATACATCAGCAACTTTCTCTACACGAGCGTGAGAGATTTCTGAGATGTGTAATAATCCATCAACTTCACCGATGTTAACGAATGCTCCAAAGTCAGTAATACGACTAACTTTACCTTCAATTACATCACCTTCATTAATGTTTCCGTATACTTCAGCTAGTTTTTTAGCTTTTTCTTCTTCTAAAATTACACGTCTGTTTAAAATAATTTTGTTTTTAGATTTATCTACTTCTTCAATTTTGAATGTATATTCATTTCCTACAAATTTAGATAAGTCTTTTCTGAATTTAGTGTCAATATATGAACCTGGGATAAATGCACGTAATCCTTCTACGTCAGCTAATAATCCGCCTTTAGTTTGTCCAGAAACTGTTGCTTGAATTAATTCTCCGTTTTCGAATTTTTCAATAATTCCAGCCCATGATAATTCCATTAATTTTTTATATTCAGCATTTTCTAAAATTTTGTGTGATAAGTAGATTACACCAGGTACATCTTCTGATCTTTTTTCACGGTCTGCTCTAATTCCAGTTACTTGAGCTTCTACTTCATCACCAACTGATAATACGTCTTCAATGTTTTCAAATGGTTTTCTAGTAATTTGGTTACGTAAAATTACGCAATCATATTGAGCTCCTGCTACATCAACGTATACTTTATCGTTATCGATTTTAGATACTGTACCAGTTACTTTATCTCCTTTTTTCAGCATTTCTGAGCTATTTAATAATTCCTCAAATGAAGTTGTCATTACTTCTAATCCTCCTGTGCTTACAATACATACTATATTAATATTATACATCAAAAATACAGTTATGTCATTTATTTTATGTTAATTTTTTAATTCTTTTTTTATTTCATCAAGTAATTTGGCTTCTTCTTTACTTAATTCATAGTTTTCCAACAGATCTGGTCGTCTAGTTAGCGTTCTTCGTAAACTTTCTTTTTTTCTGTAAGTTTCTATATTTTTGTGGTGTCCACTTGTCAACACATCAGGAACCACCATTCCTTTATAGTCCTTTGGTCGTGTATATTGAGGATATTCTAGTAATCCAGTAGAGAATGAATCATCTTTGTGAGATTCTTCTTTACCTAAAACATCAGGAACAAGACGTGCTATACTATCAACCATTGTCATCGCTGCAAATTCTCCACCTGTTAAGATGAAATCACCAATCGATAATTCATCGGTTACTAAATACTCTCTAATTCTTTCATCATAACCTTCATAGTGACCACAGATGAAAATCAAGTGCTCTTCTTCAGAAAGTTCCTCTGCTTTTTTCTGACTAAATCTCTCACCTTGTGGACAAAGTAAAATTATTCGTGTTTTATCCGTTTTATCTAAACTCTCAACAGCATTAAATATCGGTTCTGGTTTTAATACCATCCCCTGACCTCCACCGAATGGATAATCGTCTACTTGGTTATGTTTATTACCAGAAAATTTACGGTAATCGACTATATTTATATCTAATAACTTATTATCTTTTGCTTTTCCTAAGATTGAATGATTCAATGAATCAAACATATCTGGGAAGAGCGTTAAAATATCAATCTTCATTAGTCAATTAATCCTTCCATAACTTCGATATCAATTCTTTTATTAGTAACATCTATTTTTTTCACCACATCTTCAATATAAGGTATTAAAATTTCTTTACCATTTTCTGCTTTTATTACCCACACATCATTTGCACCAGGAGTAAGGATCTCAACTATCTCACCTAGTATTTTGTTATTTTCATCAAAAACCTCGCAACCGATAATCTCATGGAAATAAAACTCATTTTCCTCAAGTTCTCCTATATTATCTGAATCGATTTTGATTTGTAGATTTTTAAGTTTTTCTGCTTCTTCTATTGTATCAATCCCTACAAATTTCACTAGAAGATTATTTTTATGTGTTCTGTAGCTTTCTACAACTACTTCTTTAACAACTTGATTTCCTCTAGTTATTAATAATTCACTACCCTTTTTAAAACGTTGTTCTTCAAAGTCAGTTGATGAAATTACTTTCACCTCTCCTTTTAAAGAATGAGTATTAACAATTTTTCCTACTTTTAGACGCATCTATTTCTCCTTGTTTCAATATTTTCTTTAATTATTTTTTTACTCTCATTCTAATAAAGTATGAGATATTTTCTATAATAATTATCGATAACGATAAACCAATTAATAATGTTGAAATTCTATTCCAATTTCTATATTCTATATTATTTACCAGCAAATGTCCAATACCACCTGCACCAACCATACCTAAAATAGTTGAATTTTTGATATTTGATTCAAATCTATATAAAACTATAGTAACGAATTCAGGGAAGTATCCATTAAATATAATTTTAACATAACTAATAAAACTTCCAAGTCCTAGACTTTTTGTCATTAGTAATACATTATTATTTATTCCTTCTAAGACCTCATTATACATTTTCGTCATAACACCAACTGTATAAATATACAATGCAAAGAAACTACTAATTGCTCCAGGACCAAATCCTCTAAAGAATATTAATGCCACTATAATTGGTGGAAATGTTCTTAAAATATTGATAAAGACTTTTACACCTAATGCTTTATACTTACCAAATAGATTCACCGATGATAAATACGATGTAAATACAGCTGTCACCGCAGCAAAAATCGTGGCACTAAGCGCAATTTCTATACTTACAAAAAGCTCGCTAAGCATTTTTGGAACATACGCTAAATCAGGATTTATAATTCCTTTAGCCAATACATTTAACTGTTTTAATCCTATGATAAATCTCTCATGTGAAATATTAATGAAATTAGTAACGTATAAAATACTCCCTACAATAATAAGAGGAATACCAAATTTTACTACATTTCTTCTTAGTAAAAACTTTTCAAAATTTAACTGAGAGGTATTCTGTAAATTTCTAAAATAATAACTCACTAGATCAATTACGAAGATTAAAATAACAAGAGTAATAATTATTATAGAAACTCTATCATATCTTAAGTGATTTAGCTCTTGCCATAATCTTTGCCCTATTCCTCCTGCTCCAACTAATCCTAACACACTTGCTCCACGGATACTTGATTCTAAAGTTAAAAAGTATACAGAGATAACTTGGGGCTTAAGATTAGATAAAATAGCATTCTTATAAATAATAAATTTTGAAGCACCTAATGACTCCATAGCTTCTAACTGTTTAATCTCGACTTCTTCAGCGTATTCTTTCAATAACTTAGCTGATGTTAGAATATTTATTAAATAAATACTCACAAAACCACTAAATACTCCTGTACTGAATAAACTTACTAAGATAGCAGCAATTATTAGAAATGGCATTGTTCTAAAAACAGAGAAAACCGCACTAAATATTTTTGGAATTATCTTAAGTTTAAATAGTACATTAGTTAGTATTGGTAATAATATTAATGTTGTGCATAAAGCTAATACAGATGAAAATAGAGCAATGTTAATTGTTTCTATAATCGGTTGTTTCAATTCAGGTAAAATAGAAAAATCTACAGGATACATGCGTCCAAGAAGATTCTGTATCCTTTTAAATCCTAATGAAAAAGTTTTTGTATCATATTGGCTATATGCAATAAAAATAATCAAAACAATAAAAGACAACGAAGCTAACTTCGTTATAGATTTTTTAATTATAAAGTTCTTCAAATTCATCTTTAGTCACCTTCTCAGAATCTTTATAAAATAAAACTTTTCCGTCCTTTAATCCTAAAATCTTTGTACTATATTTTTTCGCTAGATTAACATCATGAAGATTTATAAGCACTGTTATTCCATTTTCTTCATTTAATTTTTTAAATGTATCCATTATGAGTGTCGTATTTTTTTCATCCAAGCTACTAACAGGTTCATCGGCTAGTAAAATTTTTGGGTTTTGGGCTAATGCTTTAGCTATAGCGACCCTTTGTTTTTGCCCCCCTGATAAATACTTAGATTTTTTAAAAGCTTCATCCTCTAAGCCAACTTGCTTTAAGAAATCAACACCTTCATTATATTCTTTTTTTGTATATCCTAATAAAAGACCCAAGGCAGATTTTTTTACTAAATAAGGTGTTAAAACATTTTCAACAGTATATAAATTATCTAGTACATTATAATCTTGAAATATAAAAGCAATATCTCTTCTGATGCGTTTTAACCTTGTTCTATTAGACTGTACTATATTTTCACCTGTTATAATTATCTCTCCAGATTGAGGCTTGTTTAACAAGTTCAAACAACGTAGTAAGGTTGATTTCCCCGCTCCACTTTTTCCTACAATCGCAACAAAATCCCCATTGGGTACTTCAAATGATATATCATTTAATATGTTTTTTACACCATAATTAAAAATTAGATTCTTTACTTCTAACTTTTCACTATTCACACTATCACCTCATTATTTTACAATGAACTATAAAATAAACTAATCTATATGGTTAGTAAAATTTTATAACTACTATTATATCATTTAAAATAGTTTTTTTCAGTATTTTAATATTACATTTAGTTTATTTTCTTATACGTCTTATAATTAACCTATATAAGACAATAATAAACTCGCCTACACAAAATAGACGAGTTTGATTATTATTTAATAAAAGTAGTAATTTCTTCTACAGATAAACCAGAATCACATACAACTTTAACTTCTCCAGCTTCAGCTACTAATAAACCTGGTACAGTTCTTACAGAGTATTTTGAACGTAATGATTCAATACCTGATGCATCTGAGAAATCTTCAGAATTAAGGAAGAATGCTTCTACTTTATTAGAAACAACTACTTCACTTAATTTCGGCATGAATTTTCTACAAAATGGGCATGAAGATCTCCCAATAAATAATACAAATTTTTCTTTTGATTCAATTTTTTCTAATGCAGTTTTTGAATCAATAACTTTAAAGTTTTCTAAGTGTTGTTCGAATGATTTTTCCATCTTTTAATCTCCTAATATTTTATAAATACTATTTTACTCCTCTTTTTATAAATATGCTAATATTTTGCTTACAAAAGTAAACATGTACAAATTATAGTTTTAAAAACAAAAAAGAAGTAATGTAAACTTACACTACTTCTCTACTTTAATTCAAAAAAATGGGGCGGCTGAGGGGAATCGAACCCCCGAATGTCGGAACCACAATCCGATGCGTTAACCACTTCGCCACAACCGCCAAAATATTAAGTTTAAATAAAAAAAATGCCTTGAGACAGAGTCGAACTGCCGACACATGGAGCTTCAATCCATTGCTCTACCAACTGAGCTATCAAGGCAAAAATGGCGGTCCCGACGGGAATCGAACCCGCGATCTCCTGCGTGACAGGCAGGCGTGATAACCGCTACACCACGGGACCTAACTCTTATTCTCAATGTATTATTTCAAATGGTGACCCGTACGGGATTCGAACCCGTGTTACCGCCGTGAAAGGGCGGTGTCTTAACCACTTGACCAACGGGCCAATAAAAAAACGGAGCAGGAGGGATTTGAACCCTCGCGCCGGTTTCCCGACCTACACCCTTAGCAGGGGCGCCTCTTCAGCCTCTTGAGTACTACTCCAACTCCACAGGCAGGACTCGAACCTGCGACCCTCTGATTAACAGTCAGATGCTACTACCAACTGAGCTACTGTGGATAAA
>QWCR01000307.1_pt1 | contig 14038 bp, 12 predicted proteins | sample 1972581 | NCBI WGS metagenome assembly QWCR01 (sample SAMN09866703, study PRJNA288562) | Human oral metagenome isolate pre4_saliva, whole genome shotgun sequencing... | isolation source: mouth | host: Homo sapiens | place: USA: California
TCATTTCCAAAAAATTCAAGAACACCTAATGTCCGCTCTAGCTGTGATACAAACGGAAGAATATTCTGCAGTAGATGCGATTAGTCAAGCTTCTCAAGAAATAGGATTTTTAGAAGGAATTGGTGAAAACTATAAACAATTGCACCAGCAATTACAAGAATCTTATTATCAATTACAAGATGCGGTTTCTAATATGAGTCATGAATTAGACCATGCAGAATATGATGAAGAAAGATTAGCCTATATTGAAGAACGTTTAGATGTTTATTATCAGTTAAAACGTAAATATGGAGATAATGCAGAAGAAATATTAGAGTTCCAAGCACAAGCACAAGCTCAATTAAATCAAATTGAGAATAAAGAGAGTATTATTGAAACATTAATCCAAGAAAAAGCGCAAATCGAACAAAAAGCAAAAGAAGTAGCACTTGAATTGACGAAACAAAGACAGGCAATTGCCCTTGAATTAGCTGAAAAAATAGAAACACAATTGCATGAATTATATATGGAACAAGCCATTTTTGAAATTCGTGTCTTACCAACTGAACAACTACTTGAAACGGGTATGGATGAAGTGTACTTCTATATTTCAACGAATAAAGGGGAACCTGTTAAACCATTACAAAAGATTGTATCTGGTGGGGAATTATCTAGAATTACCCTTGCTATGAAAACTATCTTTGTGCGTAAGCATGGAGTGGGAACAATCGTATTTGATGAGGTAGATACAGGGGTTAGTGGACGAGTGGCTCAAGCCATTGCGAATAAAATGCATTATATTTCAGAATTTGCTCAAGTTTTATGTATTACTCATTTACCACAAGTGGCAAGTATTGCAGGAGTTCATATTTTCATTGAAAAAATGGAAAAAGATGAGCGTACACGTACAACTCTTACAACATTAGAAGAAGAGAAACGAATTGAAGAAATCGGTCGTATGTTGTCTGGAGAAGAAATGACAGCATTAACAAAACAACATGCAGCAGAACTGATAGCATTGTCTCAAAAAATTCGTCAACAAAATAAAGTTCAAAAGAAACAGGTGATTGCAAATGACTAAAATTTTTGCACATAGAGGAAGTAGAGGAACTCATCCTGAAAATACATTAGCTGCTTTTCAAGAAGCAGTGCGTGTTCAAAGTGATGGAATTGAATTAGATGTTCATGTTTCAAAAGATGGAGCATTAGTCGTGATTCATGATGAAACAGTGGATCGTACGACGAATGGTAGTGGATCTATTCAAGACTTAACATTAGAAGAAATTCAAGCATTAGATGCAGGTAGTTGGTTTCATGAATCATTTACAGGAGAAAAAATTCCAACCTTGGAAGAAGTATTCCAGTTGTTAAAGGAATTGAATTTCAAAGGTGCATTAAATATTGAATTAAAAACGGATCAAATTGAATATGCTGGGATTGTTGAAAAATGTGTGGCTTTACAAGAAAAAGTACAACCAAACTTTGCGATTATTTATTCTAGTTTTAATCCTAGAAGCATTATTCAAATGAAACAATTACGACCAAATCAAGAAATTGCCTTTTTATATGAAACTGTAGAAATGGCAAATTTTGTATTCGAAGAAGTAAAATTTGAAGCCGTTCATACGGACTATCGTTTATTAAAAGAATCCTTTGAGATTCATTCACAGTATCCAAAACGTGTTTGGACAGTGAATCAAGAAGAAGAGATAAAAAATTGTTTTGAACTTCATGTAGAAGCAATTTTTACAGATTATCCACAAAAAGCACTTGAGCTTCGTTCGGAAATAAAGGAGTAGTATGGTAGAAAAACAAAAAATCATTGTCATTGTTGGCCCAACTGGTGTTGGAAAAACAGCTCTTAGTATCGAATTAGCGCAGCAATTAAATGGAGAAATCATTAATGGGGATTCAATGCAAGTTTATAAAACATTGGATATTGGAACCGCTAAAGTAACTCCTGAAGAAGCACGGGGGATTCCTCATTACTTATTAGATATTTGTGACGTCAAGGAAGAATATACCGCTAGTGATTTCAAACAAATGGCAAGAGAAGCGATTCAAGAGATTGCAAGCCGTGGAAAACTTCCAATTATTGTTGGTGGAACAGGATTATATATTGAAGGATTATTATTTGATTTTCATTTTAGTGGAGAAGATTCCAATGATCCAGCTTACCGACTAGAAAAGGAAAAAGAACTAGAAGAAATTGGACCTCTTGCAATGTGGGAGCAATTAAAAGAAGTTGATCCTGTTAGTGCTGAAACTATTCATCCGAATAACACAAGACGAGTTATTCGAGCATTAGAAGTGACACATGCAAGTGGAAAGCCATTTTCAGCTAATGATCAACAACAAAAAGAAGCTATTTTTGATGCCTATATTATCGGATTATCAACGGATAGAGCAGTCCTTTATGAAAGAATCGATACAAGAGTAGACATGATGATGCAAAATGGTTTAGAAGAGGAAGCTAGACAATTATATGATGCTGTAAAAGGATTAGATGTTCAATCAATTCGAGGAATTGGGTATAAAGAATGGGTGGATTATTTTGAGGGTCAATTATCAAAAGAAGCTACCATTCAAAAAATTCAACAAAACTCTAGACGATATGCCAAACGACAATTAACATGGTTTAGAAACCGATTCGAAGCTGTACATTGGTATGATTTAGTAGAAAATCCTAATACAATTTCTCAAGTTGTTTTAGATTGTCAGCAGTTTTTATCGGGAAGTGAATAAATGGAAAACACAAAAGAAAGAGTCATGATTGTTGCTGTTCAAACAACACAATCAGATGAGCAATTTCAATATGCTTTAGAAGAGATGAAGCAATTAGTGGATACCGCTCAAGGAGAAGTTGTCGTAACAGTTACTCAAAAAAGAGAAACTTATAGTGGTCGTACAATGATTGGAAAAGGGAAAGTAGAAGAAATTAGTCATTTAGTCGATGAATTAGAAATTGATTTAATTGTTTTCTACCAATCTCTAACAGGTTCTCAAACGAAAAATCTAAATGAAACGATTAATGCACGAATTATTGACCGTGTTCAATTAATTTTAGATATTTTTGCGATGCGTGCTCGTTCAAAAGAAGGAAAACTTCAAGTACAACTGGCTCAATTAAATTATTTATTACCACGTTTGTCAGGACAAGGTACAGCCTTATCGAGACAAGGTGGGGGAATTGGAACAAGAGGACCAGGGGAAACGCAATTAGAAACAGATAAACGACACATTCGTAAACAAATTTCAGATATTGAAGCACAATTAGAACAGACAAAACTACATCGTCAACGTTCAAGAATGAAGAGAAATCGTTCGAATGGTTTTAGAATGGGATTAATTGGATATACAAATGCTGGAAAATCAACCATTCTAAACCAATTAACAGATGCTGGAACCTATCAGATGGATCAATTATTTGCAACTTTAGATCCATTAACAAGAAAAGTTGATTTGGCTGATCACTATGATGTGACATTAACGGATACCGTTGGATTTATTCAAGATTTACCAACGACTTTAATTCACGCATTTGAGTCAACATTAGAAGAGAGTGCGGATGTTGATTTATTAGTGCATGTAGTAGATGCATCATCTCCGAATTTCTTAATGCATGAAAAAACGGTTCATGATTTAGTTGAGGATTTAGAGATGGAAACTATTCCAATGGTGACGATTTATAATAAATCTGATTTAATCGTTGGAGAATTTCAACCGAATGCTTATCCTTCGTTAGTGATGTCTGCTGAAAATTCAACAGATATTGAGCGATTAAGAGAATTTCTTGGAACTCAAATGAAAGCAGAAATGGACCATTATGAAGAATGGGTAGAAGTTTACGAAGCACAAAAACTTTCACAACTCCAACAAAATACATTAGTAGAAATTTTGGAGTTTAATGAAGAGAAAAACCAATACTATGTAAAAGGCTATCGTAAAAAGGGAATATAGGTTTTATTACGAAGATTTTAACTTCTAAGGGCATTTAAAGTAAAACGAACTTTTCTAAAAGTAGCCAGGACGGCAGCAGCCCTGCGGTCTCATGCCTAAATTTTGAGCCTTGGTCTCAAAATTTCCTGTAAAATTAGCTTGAAAAGCTAATTTTACTTTGGCTACGGAGAAAAATTCTTTTTACTTTAAATTTGTTACGTAAAAAATGGAAGTTAAATATTCAACATAAAAAAATAAATAAGAGAAGGTAAATTTTTAAGGTGTTAAGCAATTTTTATAAGAAGAATAAAACTGACAAAATTTGGTGGATAGACAATTTAGAAATTTTTGGTGAATATCTTTTTTCATTTGATAAAAAGCACATCTATAATCTTTTTCAAGATTATCCTCATAATATGACAGATGCTGAAGTGGAAATTTTTAATTCTGAAAATCCTTATTGGGCAGAATTTTTTAGTATTCGGCAGAAATCATAATATAAGGTTCGAATATTTGATTATTAAAAATAAAAGTAAAGCAATAGAAAAGACTTGTTATTGTGGCAATAGTAATATTAGCCATTTTGGCTAATATTACAGGGAAACTTTGAGACCGTGGCTCAAAGTTTAGACATGAGACTCGCAAAGCGAGTCTGCTGTCGACCTTGCTACAATATGTAAAAGTCTTTTCTATTGCTTTACGTGTTAGAATACGCTCCTATTATAAAATCGTTTGTAATGTTTTATCAAACCTTTTATAATAGGGGAGATAGAGAAATGATAAGGAGCCGAAGGGCATGTATTCAATCGAACAATTTAAAGAAAAAATAGCAAAAGAATTTCAAATACAATTTAAAAATGAAAACTATTTAAAAGAAGCCTTAACTCATTCATCCTATGCAAATGAACATAAAGAGTGCAAAGGAATTTATAATGAGCGTATCGAGTTTTTAGGTGATGCCGTTTTAGAATTATTTATTTCTAATTGGTTATACCGACAAATGCCAACGAAAAAAGAAGGCGAGTTAACAAAATTAAGAGCGCAAATCGTTTGCGAAGAAAGTTTGTCGACACTTGCAAAAGAGTGTGAGTTAGATAAATATCTTTTATTAGGAAAGGGAGAACGTGCTTCAAAAGGACATGAAAATCCAGCAGTTCTCTGTGACGTCTTTGAAGCATTTGTAGGGGCTATTTATTTAGACCAAGGTTTTGAAGGCGCTAGTCAATTTCTAACACAAGTTATTATCTCGAAAATGAAAGATGGACGATTCACATTAGTCGGCGATTTTAAAACAGAATTACAAGAATACTTCCAAAGAAATGGGAATGTGAATATTCGTTATGAATTACTAAAAGAAGAAGGCCCTTCTCATGCACGTTTTTATACCGTACAAGTTCATGTAAATGATAAAGGCTATGAAATCGGTGAAGGTAAAACGAAGAAAGCAGCAGAACAATTATCTGCTAAAAGAACATTAGAAAAATTAAACGTTATTTCTTAAAAAAGGAGTCAAGGATGCAGTTAGAGAAAATTGAAATGTCTGGATTTAAGTCATTTGCAGATAAAACCGTTATCGAATTTGATAAAGGTGTAACCGCAGTCGTAGGTCCAAACGGTAGTGGAAAATCTAATTTGTCAGAAGCAATTAAATGGGTTTTAGGAGAACAATCTGCTAAGAGTTTACGTGGTAAAAAAATGGATGATGTCATTTTTGCAGGTTCTCAAACTCGTAAACCCGTGAATATTGCTGAAGTAAATTTGCATATTAACAATGAAGATGGAAAATTAGCAATTGAGCATTCTCAAGTTGTATTAACTCGTCGTTTAAACCGTAATGGGGATAGTGACTTCTTTATTAATAAGAAAGCTTGTCGATTAAAAGACATTACTAGTTTGATGATGGATTCTGGTCTAGGGAAGGATTCATTTGCGTTAATTTCTCAAGGGAAAGTTGAACAAATTTTCAATGATAAACCTGAAGATCGTCGAATGATTATTGAAGAAGCTGCAGGGGTATTAAAATATAAAGACCGTAAAACTCAAGCGCAAAGAAAATTAGACCAAACACAAGAACATTTAAATCGTGTAGAAGATATTTTACATGAAATTAAAAGTCAATTAACGCCTTTATTAGAACAAAAGGAAAAAGCGATTGTTTATTTATCGAAGAAAGAAGAATTACAAGGCATCGAAACAGCCTTATTAGCCGTTGAAATTGAAACTTTAAATACTCAGTGGACGGTTGCTAAACGAGAAGTAGCACAGTTACAAGAAACTGTGACGAAGACAGAACAAAAATTAGTAGAGCTAGAGCATAAAGTGTTAGAACAACAAGAATTACTTGCTGAAAAAAATACTGAATTAGACGAAAAACAAGTCTTATACGTTGATGCGATTCAAAAAATGGAACAATTAGATGGTGAACGTAAAGTTTATCAACAAAAACAAGAGTTTGCGAATCGTACAAATGAAGAAAATCAATTAGCCTTAGTAGAAGTCATTCGTCAGTTAGAATCAACAGAAAAGACAGTAGCTGAATTAGAAAAATCAGTTGCCATTAAAGAAGTTGAATTAAATGAAATTGAATCATTATGGTCTAAATTAGTAGAAGAATTAGAACAATTAAGCCAAGGTAATGAACAGCGACAAAAACAATTACAAAGTCAATATATCGAACAATTACAAGAAATTTCAAAATTAACGAACCAAGAAAAACACTTGGAACGCTCGATGGAACAAAATCAAAATCAACACGATAAGTTACTAGAAAAACAAGAATTATTTGAAGAACAGTCGAAACAATTAGACCAAAAGATTGCACAGTTAGTAGAAAAAGAAGAAAATCTAGCTCAACAAGCAAATTCTAAACAAGAAGACTTGAATTCTTATCGTCAACAAGCAGACAGTTTACGTCTAGAACGTCAAACCATGCAAGAACAAAAACAAAAGATTGAACGACAATTACAACAAACACAAGCCAACTATCATAGTTTGAAACAAGTTTCTGAAGATTATGCTGGCTACTATCAAGGAGTCCGAGAAATCTTAAAACAAAAGAAACAAATTGCGGGTGTTATTGGTTCAGTTGCTGAATTAATTCGAGTAGAAGATGCGTACACCCTAGCCATCGATATTGCTTTAGGTGCAAGTAGTCAACATGTTGTAGTAGAGCACGAACAAGCTGCTGCAAAAGCAATTGACTATTTAAAAATGAACCGTTTAGGACGAGCAACTTTCTTACCATTAACGATTATTAAAGAGAAAAGATTGCCAGATGCGGTTCAACAACAATTATTCTCTTTACAAGGCTATGTTGGAATTGCTAGTGACTTAGTACATGTGGAAAAAACGTATCAATCCATTATTCGAAATATTTTAGGAACAACTGTCGTTGCTAAAACATTGGATGATGCTATGAAAATTGCTAAAGTCTTGCAATACCGTTATCGTATTGTTTCTTTAGAGGGAGATGTTGTGAATGCTGGTGGTTCGATGACCGGTGGGGCTTCTAAAAACCATCAACAACAATCTCTTGTAAAACGGAATAGTCAATTAGAAACGTTAGAACAACAATTGAAACAGTTGAAAGAATATGAGAAGCAAGTTTCAGAAAAATGGAATCAGTTGGAAACGAAATGGAACGAAATTGTTCAAAAAGGAACAGCAATTCAAGAAGAAGAAACCCTTTTAAAACAACAATTACAAGAAGTACGCTTAGAATTACAATTCTCAAAAGATGAATTTAATAAAATTAGTCGTCAAACATTAAGTCAACAATATGAATTAGATGAATCGATTCAACAGTATGAACAATTAGAACAGCAATATGTGGAAACTCATGAAGCGTTAAGAACGATTACAAAAGAGAATCAGGCGGTTAAAAAAGAATTGGATTATTTACAATTATCTCAAGAAGACCGTACGCAACAGCTTCAAGAAAAACAACAAGAATTACAAGAAGTGGGGACACAAAAAGCTCGTATTCAAGAGCAAGTCCAACATCAAAAGAAAGAATTCAAACAAGAAAAACTGTCATTAAAACGTTTAGAAGAACAAGTTCGTTTACTGGAATCGAAAAAAGATGAACAGAAGGACTTAAAAGAGAAAAATGAAGCAGATTACAACCAAACTGTAAAAGATTACGAAGCGATTAAAGAAACTGTTACAGCATTAGAAACAGATTTAGATAGACTAAAAGAAGAAAGAATTCAATTAGAAGTATTGAATAAACAAACAGAAGTTAGTCGAAATCAAGCGCAACATCAATTACAAGAGTATTTGAAACAACAATCAAAAGTTGAAACAAAAGCCAATCGATTTGAATTAGCAATTGATCAAAAACTGCAATATTTAAGTGAAGAATATGAATTAACATTTGAAGCAGCCATCGAAAAAACAGAATTAACAATGTCCATCGAAGATGCTTCTAAAACAGTTCGCATGTTAAAACAACAAATCGAACAAATGGGTGCAGTAAACTTAATGGCGATTGAGGAATATGATAAAGTTCAAGAAAGATTTGAATTTTTAACAATCCAACAACAAGACTTACTAGATGCGAAGAAAAATCTAGAAGACACGATTACAGAAATGGATACGGAAGTTACGAGTCGATTCAAACAAACTTTCGATGAAATTTCAAGTCAATTCCAACAAACATTCCCACGACTGTTTGGAGGAGGACGTGCTACTCTAGAGTTAACAGATCCTACGAATTTATTAGAAACAGGAATTGAGATTATTGCTCAACCACCAGGTAAGAAACTACAATCCTTAAGTCTATTATCTGGGGGAGAACGTGCCTTTACAGCCATTGCATTATTATTTGCAATTTTAGAAGTGAAGCCAGTGCCATTCTGCTTACTAGACGAAGTAGAAGCAGCCCTAGATGAGGCAAATGTTGCAAGATATGGCCGTTACTTGAAAGAATTTACTAAAAATACACAGTTCATTGTAATTACTCATAGAAGAGGAACAATGGAAGAAGCAGATGTATTATATGGAGTAACGATGCAAGAATCTGGAGTTTCAAAACTAGCTTCAGTAAAATTTGAAGACTTTGATGGGTTGGAGTAGAATATTTTTTAGTGGTAAAATGGAAAAGCCTGAATAAAGGCTTTTTCTTTTTGTATAAGATTTTGGCTCAAGTTGAACTTTTTAAATTTACAGAATTAGATAAATATGGTAAATTACTCACAAGTTAGGAGAGTGAATTATGAAGAAAAAAGTGTTCATAACAGGTGTTTGTGGAACAATTGGGGATGCATTAGTAAATTACTTTATAAATAATGATGCAATCGTGTATGGTGTTGATTATCAAGAGTCACAGTTAGCTATGATGAATAAAAGGTTAGATGCGTCAGTATTTTATCCAGTTCCAATGGATTTTACTTCGCAAGATTGTTTGAAATATATTGAAGCAATTCAACCAGATATTTTAGTTCATGGAGCATCATTAAAAATGACAAATTTCTGTGAAGACTTTGCTGAGTACTATTATTCAAAAAATGTTTTGCAAACAAAAGTGTTTCTAGAGTCCATATTACCTTTTGTAAAGGAAAGAGTTATATTTATCTCAAGTGATGAAGCTTATAAACCCCATAATCAATTTGGAAAACAAAAATTAGAAGTAGAACAATTTTTGATACAATTAAATGATCAGTATCAAGACGGTTTTATTCAATCCTTACGATTTCCATTTGTGATTGAAAGTAATGGCTCAGTCTATCATGTGTTTGATAAACTATCGAAAGAAAATAAACCTCTTCCTTTAACCGATGAGAGAATTATAAAGCTAGCAACTAGAAAAGCTGATTTCATTCGTGGGTGGGATGATTTTTACAAGCACGTTTTGCATTCAGGAGTCTATACATTAACAATTGGAAAAGTTCTGAGTATTAAAGCTTTAGCGGAAGAATTAATTGAGAAAAATCATTCTAAAAGTAAAATAGAAATTATCGGATTACGTAAGGGAGATACTTTGGAAGATCCAAACATGAACTTTAATCATTTTAACCAGATTACAGATTTAGTCAGTGAGGTTTTTGAATAAGGATATAAGATGTAGAAATAAAAATACCAGAATAAGGATGTTACAATATAGCTGATAAAATGCTAGGAAAATGGTATACTTAGACAAAGAATTGAAGGAGGAATACCATGGATCAGAATCTAGAATATGCACAAAATAGAGTAGAAGAGTTTATTTCTGAATTGATTCATGATAGTGTTCCTAGTGAAGAGCTAGATGCAGTATTTATGGCTGGCAGTCCAGGCGCAGGCAAGACAGAAGTTGCTCTTGGATTATCTGAAACTTACGATAATCATATCGTAATTGATGCAGATGCGTTTCGAATTCAATTTCCAGGTTATGACGGTAGTAATTCTAGTCAATATCAAAAAGCTTCAGCATGGTTAGTAGATCAGTCTTTTAAATTTGTAGTGGATAACGGATATTCTTTTATATTGGATGCAACATTTGCAATTTTAAGTGCAGAGAAGAATATCATTCGAACATTAAAAAATGGCTATCGTGTGACGTTATTTTATGTTTATCAAGACCCACAAGTGGCATGGAGTTTTACGAAAGAACGTGAATTAGTAGAAGGTCGTGTTGTTCCAAAAGATACATTTATCAATGCTTTCTTTCAAGCTAGAGAAAATATTGAAAAAGTAAAAGAACGACGTCCAGAAGTAACATTACATATTATTATAAAAGATTATCAAAATAATATATCCGAAGTACATTTTGATGCTGATAATATTCAGCTGGTACTTCCACAGCAATATACAAAACAACAGTTGGAGGAAATGTTAGATGAATGATAAAGAAAAAGTTAAACAAATTGCTGAAAAATACAATAAAAGTATCGCAGAACTCTCTGAAAAAGCTACAGCTAAAGAATTCAAGTTTGTGATGAGTTACATCGCACAAGAAGCGAATCGTAGACAGCGAGAGCTTGTTGGAATGAAAGATTAGTAGAAAGCATGGAACTAGAATTTCTAGTTCCATGCTTTTTTGAGTGTACAAAACTATTGTACATTTATGTGAAATTTCTTCTTTATGAATAGTTACACTTCTAAAGAAATGATATAATAAATAAAAATTAAAGATGGAAATGAGAGTATAAAATGGGACTGGAATTAGAAGTTGATGGAATTAAGGTAAAATTGGAAATAAGAGGATATTTATCAACAGATAGAAGTAATTGGTACAGTGAGTGGTGTAAAATAGACTATAGTTTTTCTTTTAAAGACAGTTTAAACTTTCATAAGGAGAATTATGAATCACTCTTGTCTTGTGAAATTGATTATCTTGTAGAACAATTAGCTAACCTTCTAGATAATAAAATAACAGAAACAGTAGAGATATCATTTCTTGAACATGATTTAGAATTTGTATTATCTCCATCTTTCGATGTAAGAACCAATCCTAATGTTATTTATGTTGAGCAAGGATTTGAAATCTCAGATATCTCTTTAGAATGGAGAATATATTTTAATGATCAGTGGGCAACGGCAAATTATTTAACAATCACCTTAGATAGGGATGAGATTAATAGTCTCTTGGAATATTTAAAATCAGTACAAAATCAATAGAAAATTGAGGTAATTTGAGTTTTTCGATAAATTCTGTTGGTGAATTTAATTTTTAAGTTACTAACATATCGATTATAGGCGAAATAAAAGCTTCAATAATTTTGTATGGACAATCAAAAGTAAAAACAAAAAAGCTATATCCCAGTGATATAGCTTTTTCTTTAGGAATAGTTACAAACCTAAAAATTTGGTATAATAAATCAAAGGAATGATGAGCTCTAGGAAATGCACCCCCTTAGAGAAATGAAAAGTCTATAACGAATAGAAAAATTCTTCAAAAAATTAAAAACCACTAAGAAAAATTTCCAGAGGCATTACTCTTTCGAGTACGAGTTTTAGAAATCAAGGAGGAAACGATGTCCTCTATCTAATAACTATATTATACAATTATTTATGCGAATAGGTCGCCTTTAATAACCTAAATACATTATATAAGGAGAGAGTTAATTTGCTTAAAAAAATAAGAGAATCTGAATTACCAATACTTCATACACTAATATATTCATCTGAAAAACCTCGATGGACACTTTATAATGCCCCTTATTTTGACGAATATAAACAAATAAATTTAGAAACATTTTTACAATCAGATAGTCATCTTTTTTTTCTGAGTGAAAATGTTTTAGCAATTGTTCATGAAGAAAGAATCATTGGAGTTGTTACACGCTATTGGGAAGACATTAGAACTCGTTGGCTAGAAATAGGAATTGTTATTTATGATGATTCATTATGGTCTCACGGTATTGGAACATCTGCCTTACAAGAATGGATTGGGATTTGTTTTAAAGATTTCCCAGAAATTGAACGAGTGGGACTAACAACTTGGAGTGGTAATCCTGGCATGATGAGACTGTCAGAAAAATTAGGGATGACTCAAGAAGCTAGAATTAGAAAAGTTCGTTATTATAAAGGAGTTTACTACGATTCTATAAAATATGGAATTCTACGAGATGAATTTTTTGCATTGAAGTAGAAGATAAGCTTATTATTGAATTTTATATAGGGTATTTGACAACCCCTTTTTGTAAATCTAATTGATTACAATTAGGAGTTATCGAACAACAAAAAAACGGAGAAGCTATATCAATGTGATATGGCTTTTTCTTTAGGAATAGTCACAAACCTAAAAATTTGGTATAATACAAGAATGAAATCAAAGGAATGATGAGCTCTAGGAAATTCACTCCACTAGAGTAAAAAAGGAGAGATTGTATGATAAAAGTCATTGCACTAGACTTAGATGGAACATTACTAACAGATGATAAAAAAGTAACACCTGAAAATAAAAAAGCCATTCAACTTGCGAAAGAACAAGGAGTGAAAATTGTTCTTTGTACAGGTCGTCCTTTAATGAGTATTTATCATTTATTAGAAGAATTAGAATTATTAGGTGATGATGATTTTTCTATTAATTACAATGGTGGAATTATTCAAAAAACAAAATCACAAGAAATTTTATTTAAACAAGGTCATTCAAGAGATGATATGCAATACTGCTATGAAGAAGCGTATAAAGTTGGATTACCTCTTGTTATGATTGATTTAGAAAGAGCTTATGAAACAACTTATCCAGAAGGAAGACCTTCTATTTATCCAGGATTACCGCATCCAATTGAGTTCATTAAAAAAAATCCATCGGAATTTGAAGAAAGCCACGTATTTTATAAGGCAGTGCTATGTATTGAAGAATCACTATTAGATGAAGGAATTCGTCAATTACCAGAAGCTTTCTTTGAAAAATTCAATTGTATGAAGTCTCGTACTTTCTTATTAGAAGTAGTTCCAAAAGAAGTTTCTAAAGGAACAGGGTTAACGCATTTAGCTGAAATTTTAGGAATTACAGTAGAGGAAATTGCAGCTTGTGGAGACGAAGAAAATGATTTATCAATGCTTACAACAGTTGGATTCCCAGTAGCAATGGGAAATGGTTCTCCAGAAGTAAAAGAAGTAGCAAAATTCATTACGAAGACAAATGAAGAATCTGGGGTAGCTCATGCTATTTATCACATTTTAGAACAAAATAAACGTGAAAGAGAAGGAGTGAAATAATGGGATTATTTGATCGTATTAAACGTGCCTTTACCGGTGAAGATGCTGTCATTAAACAGCAAGAACAAGAAACTTCGATTATTATTGATAAATATGACCAAGGAATGGAAAAAACTCGTAAAAGTTTTTCGGATCATTTAAATGAATTTTTAGCAGATTTTAGAACGATTGATGAAGATTTCTTTGATGATTTAGAAGAAACATTTATTTCTTCAGATGTAGGCTTTGAAATGACGTTAGCGATTACGGATGCTTTAAGAGATGAAGTTCGTTTGAAAAATGCTAAAAACGCTCATGATGTAAAACAAGTTATTATTGAAAAAATGGTAGACATTTATGAAAAAGGGGAAGACAATTTAGCAACTTTAGCAAAAGCTGAAGGTAGACCAACTGTATTATTATTTGTTGGAGTAAATGGTGTTGGTAAAACAACTACGATTGGGAAAATTGCTTGGAGATTAAAACAAGAAGG
>QWCR01000308.1_pt1 | contig 14010 bp, 24 predicted proteins | sample 1972581 | NCBI WGS metagenome assembly QWCR01 (sample SAMN09866703, study PRJNA288562) | Human oral metagenome isolate pre4_saliva, whole genome shotgun sequencing... | isolation source: mouth | host: Homo sapiens | place: USA: California
AGATCGTTGCAATTGCAACGAAAAGTGGTTGCCAGATCCGTTGCCACCCCCGTTTCAAAACTGGCAAATCGTCCCAAAACTGGCAAAATTTGGCGCACGTGTACAATACCGTTTCCGTCGTTTGCCAGATCTGGCAGAAAACTGGCAAAAAAACTGGCAAACGCATGCGTCACTCCAGTCACACAAATAACAGAAGCGTTGCCCACCCGCCGCACCAGATGGTACAACGGGTGGTACAACATTCACCTCAGAGAGTCGTAAAAACCCCTCTCATTGAAGATCTCCTTAACCCGAATCGCCCTCGAAATGGCCTGATCGATGGGTGCCTGGCTCTTCAGATAGTAGTAGTTCAAGACCGAATAAGGAGTGTTCAGTCTGTCGATTCGCCCCTCACACTGCTCCATGACCTTCCACGAGTAGTTCTGAGAGAAGAATATCATCGTGTCACAAGTGGTGCAGTTCCAAGCCTCCGCACCAGCGGTGTACTGCACAAGATACACCCATCGCTCACCTTCCGGCAAGGCCTCATGCTTGTGCCCGTTGTACTCAGCGATTGGTACTCCGAGAATATCCCCCAACGACCGCAGCATGAAGAGTTCATAGTCGAAATTATAGAAGACGATGACTCGAGGATGCTCCTCACACAGCTGTCGCACAGTCTCAAGTCTCACAGGATCCTCATTCGTCACTCTCCTCAAGACATGGCAAAGGCCGCCTGCGTTCTTGATAGGTTCTTCCTTGTACGGATCGAAGCGGTACTTCTGAATCGTACGATATGGTTTCTCCTCGTAGGATACCGGGACGTCTATCCGCTTCTTGGTCGTCTTCTTGACGAAAGGCATGTCCACGAGCACCTTCTTCCTAAGCCGCAACAGCTTCCCCTGCCCAAGATATCGCTCAAGACGAGGATAGCCCGCCCGGTAGTTAAACTGGCAGTGTTCCCTCTCGAACTGGGTGCGGTTCTTGAAGAAACCATTGGCTATGAATACCGGGCAGTAGTCCATCCAGTTATCACCAGGGGTGCCAGACAGCATGATCCACTCGTTCTTACGAGCCATCTTGACAAATGTCTTGGCCCATTTGCCGTTGCCGATAGCCCTCTGCTCGTCGAATATGATGAAGGAGTCACGGATGTCACTGTAGTTACTGATGTTGTTCCACGAATCGACCGTCGTGTAGTCCGTCAGCCCGTACATCGAGACATCCCCCTGCCAATCGAGATCGTCTCTCTTGCGAGCAGTGGTGATTATATATAACCTGGGTCCTTCGGCAAGCCGCCTCGGAAGATCGGCCGGATGCCGCACCCCCAGCACTCGCTCAACGTAGTACTGGAGGGCGACAACCGACTTCCCCGAGCCCGGCTTACCGGTCAATATGCACCCATTCCTCAGGTTCTTCACCGCTTCGACCTGATGGGGCCACAGATCAACCGGGCTCAAGGATTAGACCTCCTTGGTCTGGATGCAGACGAGGGGTGCGGACATACTCATGGCTTCGATCGGAAGCTCTTCGTATATGAACTTGTCCTCGTAGACATCTCGGATGGACACAGCGGGTCCGCCTTCCTTCAGGAAGGTCCAGATATCGAAGAGCCCCTCCTTCTCGTAGAGAACCTCGCCGCCCTTGATGATGGTCAGATAGATCTTCTCTGCGGGTATCATGATGCCTTCCTAGTGAGTCGATAACCACCGATAAATTGACGCTCATCCCCTGTCCTTCCGGGATGGTCCTCAATAACCGCAATCCGTTCGAGTCGTCCGTTATCGTCCACTTCAAGAATCACGATGTCTTCCTCTCAATATCGTACAATGACGGCCGCATCCAGATGGTTGTCAGATGATTGACGTCGTCCTTCTGCTCCCACTCGCGAGCTGAGAAGGTCATGATACCTCCGTCAACTAACCGGAAATACCAGACAGTCCAACCGGTCTCGTCGTACTTAGCCCAGCGTTCGGTGAATTCCGCTCGCCGAATGTCATTCCCGTACTCCCAGATCAGGATATACGGATCATGCCCGTCGTTGTGCGGGCTCCTGTACTCACTCACCACAGAACTCCTTGATAGATACTTTCCCACTTGCGTCGTTTGGCATCCCACGCCCTCTTCATCGAGTCGCTGTGAGACTCCAGGAAGAGATTTGAGAGCCTATTATCAGTCAGGTCTCCATTCAGGTGAGCGACCCGCTGCAAGGGCTCCAGAGGGCCGTTGAAGGCCTCCCAGACCAGTTTCTGGACGTATTTCGTCCGTCTAATCCCACGATCCCACAGGGTAACCTGGACATACCCGTTCGATCTGAGACAAGGCGTAAGAATCTGACCGGTCGAGATACGACGAATCCTACCGAGATCACTGACCTCAATATCGTCGATGATGCTGTCCTTGAATGTCTCAGTAGGAGCCAAGTCGGCAGTGCTGGGGGATTCCACTCTCCCTCTCTCCTTTCACTCCGTCGACCATGTGAATATAGTACTCGACTGGCATGTATTCCTTCCCGTCCTCTTCAATGATTGGCTTATACTTCGGTCCGTCCTCCTTATCACCCTTGGGCGGATAATAAGGGTACTCGTCGCTCAGATACAAGTTATCCAGGGCGCAGTTCCAGACATTGCCGTCTTTGTGACAGAGATAATGCGAGTTGACTTTCTCTCCCATGAACGTCTCCCAGACGGTGAAGGCAACCGGGAAGGTTCGGCTCTCCCCGTTGACGCGAACTGAGAACATGAGGTTGGTCCTGCTCGGAGGCATCATTGGCTTGATCCGATGCAGGGTATCCATGTTGATCAATTTGCCACCCTTGCTGATAGCAAAGCCCGGCCAACGATCCAGAGGCGTGAACTCCTCGTTCAAGTCCTTCAGATATAGGTTCTCCAAGGAGCAGTTCCAAGGGTCGCCATCTACATACTGAACCTCGTGCATGAATGGAATCTCACCGTGGAAATGGGTCCAGATGATCTTGCTGAGGAGCTGAACCCGGTAGCGATGCCCTTTGTAAAAACGGATCTGCGGAAGACCGTACCGGGACGTCCGGATAGGTATAAGCTTGCCTGAGCGCTTCCCGTAGACAGTTCCGTCCTCTCGGATATCATAGATGTTCGGGTCGGGCATCGGGTCAGCGGTTGTCATTAGTAGCCTCCTCCACAAGACGGTATGCAGAAATCATGTCTTCAGCTACTCCGAGTAGTCCCTCCTTGTTCCAGGCGATCCAGTGTTCACCATCCCGTTCCACAGTATACGCTTTCATGCCCAGTCCTCCTTGACAACTACAGTATCCTCAGTCCACTCCTCGCAGATAAATTGGTCGATGGGGAGATATGTGAGGGTGTCATCCATCTCGACGATGACTAGAGCGGCCCGGGGGTCCTCGTCGCCAATGTCCCCATCACAACATAAATCCTTGATTCGGCGCTGGACTACTTTACCTTCGAGATCCCGGAATATCAGCTTCATCTGCGTCTCCTACACAAGTACAATACAGAAAAAATGAGGATCAGTTCTTGTAGCGAGCGGTGATTACTTGATTTTCGTCGTCAACCTCGAACTCGCGGATGTATCCCGAGAGACGAACGCGGTAACCATTATCTTTCAAAATCTCGAGGCTTCCGTCTTCTGTCCAACGTATCTTTCCTCTGACGCTCCAGTTCTCGATGTAATCTACGTTGGATTTGACATTGATGGTCCACTTGTCAGGTTCCTCCTCAACGGGAGGGAGTTCCCAGATAATCAAAGAATCATCCCCGACGACGTCGAATGTGCAGTCATCGGTACTGGCCTGGACCTCATGGATACCAAGTTCGTTATTGGTATCGACCTGTACGATCCACTCGGTGAAGTTAGGCTTGTCGACTTTGGCTGTGGCGACGATGTCAAAGTCATAGCTACGGCCATCATATTCGTGAAAGTAAAGCTTCTTGAGCATGCGTTCGTTCCTTCTAGTGGGTATGGGGGCCCCAGGTCTCCCCAGGGCCCCCGTGGACATGGATGTCAGTGCAGGATTGGCTCGTAGAGTCCCCAGAGCTGACCCTCAGTCATGAGGTCGAACTTGTTGTCGCTACGGCGGATGATCCACTTACCGATGGTTCCTGTGTGAAGGTGGGCCTTGATCTCCTCGTCGCTGGCGGCCCAGTTGCGGACCAGACGGAGATTGTCATTCGTGATCTTGACCGCCTCGCAGACGCTACGGCGAGGGTTGAAGAGCTTGACTTCGAGCGGCATCAGAACGGAACCTCCTCGGTGTCGGCGTCCTCGGCATACATAGCCTCAAGCTCGTCCTCCACGATAGTGAAGAACCCCTTGTCAAGATATGCCGAGCAGAACTCCACTCCAGCTTGAGTGCGTCCGTGGTAGGGGCGGAGGGCAATATCGGCCCGCTCTAGGTCTGCGAAATCGAGAGCGCCGACTGTCTGCTCGTTCAGGAGCGTACGAGTACGTCCGATGATCGAGACGATCTTGGGCGGACGGCCTCCGAAGTTGACCTTCACCTTGATATAGGGAAGGGGCTCCTCCGTGTCGTCCCGAGGCTTCAGGGTCTTGATGTTGAACCCTTCGGTCCGGAAGTCGTCGACGGCATCGTCCGGGAGGATGACGCAGAAGGTGCGAGCCGTGTTCCCAAAGCGGTCCTTCTCGCCAGCGAAGTTGCGGAAGAGAAGTCGGGCGTTCTTGATAGTGTAAGTATTGACGGCCATGTCGTGTTCCTTTCTATGGGGTAGTAGTCTTGGGATAGAACCTGGTCGACGAAATATGGAGGGGAGTAGAGATCGTACGTCACAAGCCCCCTTCCAACTGTACGATGCGGCGGTCCTGGAGTCGCCGGATGAGCCAACGGGCGTCCGACTCCTCCAGTAGAATTTCACGGATCCACTCGAGCCAGTCCTCCTGTTTAGGACTGATGACATCACCGATCTCTTCCGCCAGGAGCTCGGTCTCGCGAATCAAGGCGCGAAGCTGACCCTCGGTGAGAGTCTTACACCGATCAGGCAGGGTCTCGATGAATTTGGTGATGCCGGCTTTGCCGTCGTAGGCGATACGCAGCGCCGCGAGATCCATAGGAGCGTATTCTAGGACGATGCGCCCCCTCTCGTTTCTCCAGCGGTATTCCTCCTTGTGGAATATGGCGACCGGAATGGCGTCAGGATCGATCGGGGCGAGGTTCTTACCTCGGATCAGGAGCGTCTCTGGGATGTCCTTGCTCTCGTAGATCTTGTAGAAATCGCTGTGGTCGTCGACGAGATACCATAGCGATGACTCGAGTCGAATGACCTCGCTCACGACCTCAGACCCGTTGGTCAGAACAACGCAGTGGTACTTCGGCTTGGTGATGCTGTCACTCATCAGAGACCCCCTCAATGGAGTTGATTCCGACGATAAGACCCGCCTCTACAAGGCAGCGCACGAGGTCCCGGTCGTCCAGCTCGGTCTGACAAATATTGAGGAGATTCTGAATAGCCCGGCGGTTGTCACCCTGACTGTTGTCTGCGCAGGTCTGGAGCTTCTCGATGAGCTCCTTGATCTCGTCGTCCTTCAGGTTCGCCACCTCGTCCCGGAGATAGCTGGTGTATCCAACAAGGATATCGTTAGCGGTCTGGCCGCCGTCGTAAACAGAAGAGAGCATTGGTTCGTTCCTTTCTATCGAGAAACCTAGAACCCGAGTTGGGTTCTAAGTGTGAGGTTGGTTCAGTTGGTCTTGAATGTGTCGCTGATGTTCTTGGCCATGGCGAGCATGTCCTCTTTGGTCGCTGCGAGCTGGTGCTGGTCGCAGTAGTCACGTGTCGCGTAGTAGGCGAACGTAGCTATGGCGAAGCCAACACCCATCTCAGCAAGGTTGGTGAGGACGTACTGGCGGGCGAGGGAGGGGGAGGACATGGCAGTACCTTTCTGGTGGGGGTCTCATTATATGCCCTGCCCGTCTCGCGATTCATGCTGTTAGGAAGGTATCGACGTCCGTATACTTCTGAATTTGCCCTCGGGCAGCGTCCACGAGTTCCCTTCCATATCGATTGTCCAGCTTAGCTCGCCAGTCGTCTCCGGCGTCTTCGTAATCAAGCCAGAGATACCCCTTGCAACCGCCGACATCGCCGTACGAAATAACCTCATTACCCTCTTTGTCCACTCGATGATTCTCCCGTACAAGTCGCCCTGCCCCAGGAGTTCCTGGGACAACCGGAATGAAGCTTCCGACGCGGCCGATGAACTTACGATCGTTCTCATCGAATTCAAGCAGCATTCGTGTAGTAACCGATCGTGTCTGGGCGACATCTTCGAGATCCAGAGAATCTCCGGTGAAGAGAGTCTTGTAGACAACGGGTTCTTGGAACTGCTTGCCAGTTGCGTGCCAACCTTCTTTGTCATGTGCGATATAGACGGCGTCGTTGACGAGCAGCATACGATCGTAGGTCGCTTCGTGCTCGAATGTGTAGCCGTACTTCTTCCCAAACTCGAAGACCTCCGAAATGATGCGATCGTCGGCGTTCGGGATCTTGATCGAGTCGGTCTTGATGTGGGCAACGGTGTATCCTTTCTCCTGAACGAAATGCTTCAGGTCGACCATGAACAAAGCGCCGCGCTTAGCGACGATGTTGTCCACGTTCCTGGGGTCTCGGAGTGGGTTGTCGAATTTGGCGGCGGTGAGTCCGTACGTCGAATTCAGTGCGATCTTCAGCGCATAGGCCAGAGCGTCGAGATTCGAGTCGTCGTCCAGATATGGAGCCAGCGCCCCATTCAGGATCTTTCGAGCCTCGTCGAGTTCCTTGTGCTTGATCAAGATACGAGCCTTCTTGAGCTCGCTGTACCTCTTGGTGTAGGGCCCGAACAGCTGGAGATTCTCGATCGACGTTGGGTGCATCGACGCAATATCCAGCAGGGCCACGTTCTCATGGTATCCAGGCTCGGCGTAGACGTATCCGCCCTCGCCGACCTCCTCGCCACGATATGTCGACTTGCCGTACTCGTACTTGTAGCCGGGGAACATCTCCGACAGGTCTGTGTACTGCAAGTACTTCTGAGTGTCTCGCTGACCCTGGAATATGATCTGGGTGGTCAGCTTGTTGGTGCTGGAGTTGACGGGGAGACCCGCGATCGCTGCAAGTATCTGACGGGCCTCCCAGTCCGCCTCCAGATGGTCCCATACCTTCTCTGTGGCGATGACGTCGTTGTCGCAATATGCGGCGACCTCTTCCCACATCTCCTCCGGCACCGGTTCGTCCCAGGGAAGACCGAGCTCCTTGTGGTGGATACCCAGCTCGATCTCCCACTTCTTGAGGGACTGCTTCTTGGCGGCGAAGTCGTAGATATCGGTATAGGATAGGTTGTAAGCCTCTCGGAATCCCTCCTTGATGAGGTTGTTGATGATCTTACGAGAGAGGTGATAGAGCTGGATGTTCGAGTAACCCAGGATACGACCGTAGAGGATATGGTTGTCGTACCGACGGTTGTTGAACCCGACGAGCTTCTTCTCGGTAAGATCAGAAATCTCGTTCGGAGTCGGATTGATCATCCTCTGGATCTTGTTGGCTCCACGGACCTTCCAGTTCACAAGGAACAGGTTCGGAAATACCTCGACGTCGTAAATGATCGGGGTGTCGTCGTCCGGCTCCTCATAGGTCTCCTCATGGTCGCTCTCCGATGAGAACGGCATCTCCTGCACCAGCTTGATGCAGTAGTCGGCCTGATGGGTGGACTTCATGGCGAACGTGAGGACCTTCTGCCTCATATCCGATACGTCGTAGTCCATCCCAGACTCCTTGGCGTCCGTCAGCACCTTCATGATGAAATCGATACTGGGCTTCGTCCCGGGATGGAACTCCTTCCTCAGGTTTCGCTCTATGAGCTTCCGGATGGACTTCTCGTTCTGCATGACCTCCTGACGGATCAATGGTTTCTCCTTGACGGGAAGATATCCGTCCTCAACCGTGGTAAGGCCCTGGTGGGCGGTGCACTCGGTGAGGCGTCGACGGAGGGCGGATTTGCCTGAGTAGACCTTGCACTCGACTCCGGGCCGCACCAGCCGTGAAAGTACGGAAGGATCCCCCGAATATCGATAGTGGATGTGGATTCCACCCCCCGATCGGCTGAGTTCAGCATAGGAGGGAACCCACCTGCGAGCCTCTTCCAGACACTTGTCTCTGTCCTTGTCGAGGTCAATGTCGATGACGACATCTTGCTCGGGTACGAGGACATAATGCTCCTTTCTAGTGTCCAAGTCCTTCAGTGTGGTCGTGACGTCGTCCCAACGTTTCGCTGGGAGGCCGTTTTCATTGGCGTACTGTGCAGGACAGTCCTTGTAGAGCTCGTCGAGATATGACGGCTGCTCCTTCATCTCAGTCCAGTCCGAAATTGGGCTTTCCGTCTTCTCCCCCTGGGAAAATTTGGATTTCAATAGCCCCTTGTACACCTTGCGCCTACTGGTTCCATCGACCATGATGCGATCGTGGAATTCCTCGAAGTAATCCCGGATCTCGTCCTTGAACTTGTACATGGGGTACATAGCTCCGTCCGAATATGTCTGGGAGTACTCCTTATACATCTCATAGATGCGCTTAAGCGCGACACCATTCTCATCATCCAACTCGTCCTGATAGAAATCGAGGAAGTTGAAGATAGGATTGGTCTTACTCATCATACCGATGGGCTTGTAGTCGTCGTAGTACGATGGACCCTTGGACTTATAGAGTTCCATGCAGTGCTTGACGATGGATCCTCGCTCGTCCTCGAGTTGAGACATGATCTTTTTGTACCGACGAATATCGAGCTTTCGACCCGAAGGTTCGACGTCGATGAGCCGCCTTGTCAGTCCACTCTTCGAGTCGGTTATAAGGACCGGTAGGTTAGTACCTAGGAATAACATCGCCTCGGACTTGAACGTGTAGAGGGATTTCCCCTTTTCGTTCATAACCATCGGCTCATGTGATACGAGGCTATTTAGGCGACTATTGTCCTTGATCCGGGCGAGGTTACCGTCGTGCTGAATGGCCACCCGAGGATTCGACTTGAACGGCTCTAGGGCGAATTGGTCGCTAGGGCGCCCGAGAGCTGCCGCGTCGAATTGCGCGATATGACCATCCAGCAGTCTCGAGATGAGGTTCAATACAGTCGACTTACCTGATCCAGCAGATCCGTAGAGCACGAAGAACTTCTGGATCCAGGTAGAGTCCCCCGTGAATACGGATCCGATGGCCCACTCGAGTTTCTCCCTCTCGTCCGGATCGTAGAGGGTGCTCATGAGCTCCTCGTAGGCAGGGCACGGATCGTCACTTAGAGAATATGAGAGTGTTCTGGTTGCGTAGTCCTCCCTCCTAGGAGTCTGATTAGCGAACAGTATCCTGCTATCAAGGGGCTGATGGACGTCGGGAAGTTTAGACATCCACGCCTTGTAATCGGCATATGTCTTGGAGTCGTAGTCCCCCAGATACCGTGGCCAGACGGACCCGTCGACTCTCTTCGAGGCCTCTTGGAATCGACGGGTGACGTCGGCGTCCACGATACACGTCAGGTCGTACTCGTCAGTACTCCAGAAATGCGTCTCGGGGTTATACACGGCGTAGAAGGACTTCCCACGAACCATGAGATCCTTGAATCGGTGCACCCGCCAGGCCGGCCGTACCTCGGTGGTGCCCGACTTCAGGGCTCGCTCCTTGATCTCGTAGAAATCCATTTGACTCCTTATATGTCGTAGTTCTCCGCGAGGTAGAGCTGCATCTGGTACCAGAGCTCAAGGCGGTTCTGGTTCGGGAACTCCCCCGGCTCGTAGAACTCGGGAATGGACTTGAGAGGGAATATGCCTCCGCGTCCGTGGGAATCGTACTGACGACTCATCCATCGGTCGATAGCCTTCTCGACCCTTCGATCGAGTTTATCGTCCAGCATGACGTCGCAGTCCATGAAGTTGATTCCGAGGTTGTTTATCATCTCCCAGAAATAGGGAGCGGGGCCCTCGTCATCATCCAGCTCAAACGCCATACGATCGGCCAGCCCGAGAAGAACCTCGAGAACGTTAGCCGGGCGTTTGAGAAATGCCGGTGAGAGCTCGCCGCCGTAGCGGTTCCGCCACTCACGGCCATCCATGTCCCGATTGCGGTCCATCATGGCGGAGTAGCGGAACTCGGTACGGTAGAGCTTCATTAGGAGGAAGTAGCTGTCAAACATGCTCGGCAGCTGGTTTTCATCCTCCCCCAAGAATGAGACTAGGAAGTCGAAGTATTCGTCTTCCATCAGCGGGATCCTGAGTACGAGTCCTCAATGATCTCGAGGCGAATATCGTAGGGGAGATTGAAGTTGCGGATCCACTTGACGGTGATCTCGTCCGACTGCGTCTCGAGGTCGACGTTACCGATCCACTCGCCCACGTTGTCGATCGTGACCATGTCGTCGTCGCAGAGGATGCGGTCCTCCGTGAAATACATCAGCCTAACCTGATCGAAGTTGAAGATACCAATGTTGTACTCGTCCTCCGTGATCTCACTGATGGACTCGCCCTCCGCAACCTCCTCGTCTTCGTCCTCTTCCTCGAAATCCTCTCCTATAATCTCGGAGAGGTCATCCTCCATGGTGATGTTGAGATACTCGTCGTTGACGATCTCCTCGTACTCGTCCATCTGCTTTTCCTTCTCTTCAGGTGTCTCCTGGATCTCGTCCGGAGTTTCTACAGCCTTCTCCTCAGGCTCCTTCTTCTCGCTCTTCAAGTCCTGCACGGCAAGAAACCCTGCCGTAAGACCGACGACGAGCGCCGGTAGTAGTTTCACTTGCGTCCCTTTCGTTTAGTTGCTCGACCGATGGCGAAACCAACCAGGATCAGAAATGCTACCCTCATCGAATTGCCACCCTGTCAATCTGGTCGTAGATAACGCCGTCGACGTTGAAGTCGAGGACGAACTTGGTGACCTCACGTCCGAGGACCGGGTCGTAGTCGCGGTAGTTGAATACCTCGAAGTTGCCGAACTCGACGATGCCGTCGCCGTCCTCGTTGTCGTACACCCAGCCCACCACAGAACCGGCAGACGTCGGAGGCAGGCCGAGGCCCTTGTACACATCGTTCAGGAGTAGATATCCGCGAGTCCGCAGGATGTCGTTGGCGTAGTTCTCCTGAGCGTGGAGGATCATGAGGCTGTAGTCCTCGTTCCCCTCCCAGGCCTTCGCGTTCTGGTCGAACACGACTGCATATGGCGAGACGCCGAGCTCACGCATGAACTCCTCGGGCTTGAGCTGGAACTCGCGCCCCGTCTCGTTGTAGTAGTCCATCTTCGCCTTGTCAAGGGCGTTGGCGTCAGCCTCGGCGAGAATACGCTCGGTCTCCTCCTTGCCGAAGCCCTCCTCGATGCGGTCCTTGTAGTTGCGGAAAGACTCCTCGAGGCCGGCGTAGGCCATGGACAGACCTGCAATCCGATGCGCAGAAATGCGGTGCGCCAGGATCAGAGAAATGGCGGAGGCCGTGCCCAGGCTCAGCGGAAGGGCATAGTGCTTGACAAGATGCTTCGTCAGGTTGCCCCAGGCACGGGCCTTGGCGATCTGAATCTCTCGCTTGTCAAACTTCTCCTCGTCCTCAGCCGCCTTGACTGTCGACAGCTCGTTCAGGTCCTCCCAGGTGACCTCGCCGACGCTGAGCGTCTGCTTGGCCGTGAGGACTGCGGTTGCGGTGAAGCCGGCGATCCCCAGCCCCGTCAAGATGGCGGGAGCGTGCTTGGAGACGATGAGAGCGCCCTTGCCGGCGAGGCGCGAAATAACAGTAAGACTCATGATGCGAAGTACTTCCTCTCGTTAAGGCTCTTGTAGACTGCGATTACCTGACCGTCACTCATGCGGTCAACTTTGGCGACCCACGCCGCCGATCCTCCGTATGCTGTGCGCAGCTTAGCGCGCATCTGCTCGACGCTCATTTGTTGTTCCTTATGTCATTGATGATTGCTGAGATAAGAATGGCATTGATGACCAACAGGCCTGCGAATGTGACCCAGACCGGCACGGACCCTAGGCCGGCGAGGATGAGAAGCAGAATGAATACAGTGAGAAAGATAGATGTGAGACTGTAGACCGTTGTCATCTCTTCGTCGTTCATCGGACGTCCTCCGGTTTCGGTAGATCGAGAATGTATCCATTGCGGGAACGGACGGCGCGTCCGCTACGGAGATCCCGCCATCCCCAGTTCTCATCGGTATATGACTGGGAAATGCCGGCCATGCCGTACAGGTCTCCCACGGTCGCCACGTCGTACTGGTCGCAGATGCTGATCAGGTGATTCAGGACATCCTCGGCCTCACTACGGGTTGCGAATATGATGGACTCGAGATTATGCTCCCGACGGTCCCTCTGTGTGTACGTCCGCTCGGTCGGAGTCTCTCGACGTCCGTAAGTCCGATTGGAATATGAGGTGTACGTCTTGTTGCTGCGAGAGCGCTGAGGACCGCCGTCGCCTCCGAAGAGTAGACGGTCGATCCCGGAAGTGAAGATATCGCTAACGGCGTTCTTGACACTGGGTAGGGCAATATCCCAGAGAAGGTAGTTGGCCACCTCTTTGATGTCCTCGGCGAAGAACGCCTGAAGTGCCTGCTTGCCGATACTGCCCTTGTCAATACGAGCCGGAGTCTTGACGACCCTTTCGACGGCAGGCTTGGTCTTCCGTGAGTTTGAGGGGAAATCGCCCCTCACCGGTACGTTATCGGTCATGTTCGCTCCTTCTGATATGCGGGGCCCCGGGGAGACCTGGGGCCCCGCTCGGGTTTCTCAGGCTTCGATCGTCTTGAATACGTCCGGCCGCTCCTTCTTGGCCTGGTCGAGGAGCGCCTTGGGCATGACGCCGTTGAAGAACTTGATGCTCTTCTTCTCGTCCTCCAGGAGGCTCAGGACAAATTCGTCGTAGAAGATGCTGTCCTTGAACTTGGCGAGGATCTCCGGCGACTTCTGGAATCGCTTACCGTCCGACGACCGCTCGCCGTAGGCCTTGTCGACGATGGTGCGGAAATAGTCGAACAGCTTGAACTTGTCCTTCTTGGTCCAGTCCTCAGGCTTGCGAGACATGAACGCCTGAAGCGTGTCGACGAAGCCGTCGGGCTCCGACTGCTGCAGGTCGATCAGGTCCACCTTGTTCATGTGGAACCAGAGGGTCTCGGTGACCATGTCGCCGTCGAAGGTCTCGGCGCTTACGTTCATCTTGATCATGGATATACCTTTCAGTCCATCGAGTTGAGAGTAGTAGCTGCGAGCGACTTAGTCTGCTCGACAATATGGTCCCACGAGGTCTTCTCGTCGAACTTGTCGCTCTTCTGGATGACGCGCTTGACTGTCTTGCCGTTCTCGGTGAGGGTAACCACCACGGCCGCCTGAAGCTCCATCGTTCGTTCCTTTCCGAAAATGAGAAACCTAGAACCCGAGTTGGGTTCTAGGGGTGAGTAGGATCAGTCGTTGGTCTCTTCGACGAGCTCAGCGTCCACGACGTCGGCGTCCGATTCGATGGCGGCGGGAGCCTCGTCATCACTGTCGCTGGAGTTAGCAAGGGCCTTCACCAGGACGAGCGCGGCGAAACCGGCTGCGGCGGGCAGCACGTAACGCGCACTCTTCTTGGCGACGGCACCGAGCTTGGTCCAGTTGACGGCGACGATGGGGGTCTCGTCTTCAACGGTCTCGGAGTGCTCGACGACGGTGGGAGCGGTGTTCTCGGACATGAGAGTTCCTTTCGAGTTGATGGGGTCTCATTATAGTGTGTGCAGAATTTGCGAAAGCCTATGCCCTTTGTTAGAGGGCATAGGGGGTTTAGTTGGTCTGAGGTGTCTGGAGGGAGTCGATGGTTTCGGCAAGGGTCTCGGCGTACTGTCGTCCGGCCTTGTCGCCGACATATGTTCCGAGGACACTACTACCGAGGCCGTAGATGGCGGTCAATACCACTCCGGCTGGAGGGCAGAGAGCGCCGACAACGGCACCGGCGGTAATGCTGGCGGATGTCGAGGCGACAAGGGATACGACCTTGTATCCGGTGGTCTCTTTGAAACTCATTGCTGTTCCTTTCTAGATGGGTCTCGTTATAGGCGG
>QWCR01000497.1_pt1 | contig 13941 bp, 10 predicted proteins | sample 1972581 | NCBI WGS metagenome assembly QWCR01 (sample SAMN09866703, study PRJNA288562) | Human oral metagenome isolate pre4_saliva, whole genome shotgun sequencing... | isolation source: mouth | host: Homo sapiens | place: USA: California
AGCAGCTTCTGTTGCATTTTCAGCTGCGATACTTATTCGTTTATTTAATGAAGTATGGAGTAATACTTCTGTTGTAGGTGGATATTATGGAAAAGCAGGTAGTAAAGAGTTTATTATCTCTGCAATTCTATTTACTGCTATTACTTTAGGGTATACTGTACTAGGTGGGTTAAGAAGTTCAATCGTAACCGATGTTATCCAAGCCGTTATTTTTATATTTTTTGTTGGTTGGGTAGTTACTTTAATTTTACCGCAACATAACATTAGTGATTTTGTAACATCAGGAAATTGGGCGATGAACGCAGGTGTAGATATGTTACTTGTAACAATTCTACAATTATTTAGTTATCCATTCCACGATCCAGTACTTACAGATAGAGGATTTATAGCTAGTGAAAAGACTATGCTTCGTGCATTTTTCGTATCTGGTATACTAGGATTCTTCTCTATTCTAATCTTTAGTTTTATTGGAATTCATGCGAAATTAATTGGAATGGAAGTAAGTAGCAACGTTCCAGCAGCTTTAGGTAAAACTTTAGGTGTCGTAGGGTATTTTGCTATGATAGTAGTAATGGTGTCGGCAGCAGGTTCTACACTTGACTCTACATTTGCAAGTTTAGGGAAGTTAACTGCTAAGGATTTACCAGAAATGTCTAATAGAGGATTAAAAAATCCTAAGAAAGTAGCTATTTTATTTATGATCGCATTTGCTATTATAGGTAATCTTCCAATGATTATGGGAACAGATATTCTTAAAGCTACAACGATTAGTGGAACAATGGTAATTGGACTAGCTCCGATTTTCTTACTACACGGTTTTGTTAAACCAACAAAATTAGGATTCCACTTGAGTTTTTGGATTGGAATTATTTTAGGAATACTATTAACTATTAATTTAATTCCTACAAGTTGGGCTATTGGTACAGGTAAGAATGCATTACTACTAGGAGTTAATTTATACGGATTAATTTTATGTACTATTGGTTATGTAGTACCAGGAATGTTCGCAAAAAACAAATAAATATAATATAATAAAAGTAAAGATGGTAAGTCTTTACTTTTATTTTTAATTTGGAGAGAGTTGTATGGAAAAAGGTAGAAATTGTTCATTAGAGTATATTCTTAGGAAGGATTGGACAAAGAAAAGTAAAAAATTAGAAGAGGAAGTAATCTATATAGTTGGAGGATTATATGGAAATAGATATGCTTTAGAAATTATCAATAAGATGGCACATGATGAAAATGCGAAGATAGTTTTTAATGGTGATATGCATTGGTTTGATATCGAAAAGGAAGATTTTTTAAAGATTGAAGAGTTATCTAAAGATAGTATAAAACTTCTAGGAAATGTTGAATTTGAATTATTAAATAATACATTATCTTTAGGGTGTGGATGCAATTATCCTGAGGACGTTAGTGATGGAGTAGTAGAACGATCAAACATTATTCACAATATGATGAAAGAAAATGTTAAAGGTGATCAAATTCTTAATGATGTAAAAGAACGTTCAAAAACCTTAGTTTTAGATTTTTTTGGTAAAAAGATTGCAATTACTCATGGTGATGAAAAAAGTATGTCGGGGTGGGAATGTTCAATTGATAATTTAAAGTTAGAATCTAGAAAGAAAGAATTAGACAATTGGTTTAAAGAGAATGATATAGATATATTAGCAACAACCCACACGTGTTTACCAGTAGTGTATGACAATGGAAGAAATATTGTTATTAATAATGGGGCAGCAGGGATGGCTAATATCCAGGGCCAAACCTTTGGTCTAGTTACTAGAATAGCTAGAAGTAAGCATGAAAAGGCGATTATTTCACAAGAAATAGGTGGATTATTTGTTGAGTTAGTGAAAGTTGATTTTGACATAGAAAAATTCAAATTATGGTTTGAAAGAATTTGGAGTGAGGGCTCACCGGCGAGTATTTCTTATAAGAATCGTATAATTAATGGAACATCATTAGCAATAGAAGATGTTATTGTTTAGGAGGCTGTATGATTAGAAAAGCAACGAAAGATGATTTTAGAGTAGTAGAAGGACTATTTAAGTTTATTAAATCATTAGAGATAGATATATTTAAAGATTATTCAGAGGAAAAAGTTTATGAGATTTTAGAATATGTATTCGCGTCTAAATATGATAGATTTAGTTATAAAAATTGTATGGTATATGAATATGAAGGTGTGATTAAAGGATTTTCTTTTACATATCATTATGATCAAGTTGAAAAAATGAAAGAATTTTGGTATGCTGAAGCCATTAGTCACTTTAGTCTGAAAGAAGATACAATAATTTTCGATTATGATGAAGTGTTAGAAGAGGAATTCTATTTAGATACATTATTTGTTTTTTCTGATGCCAGAGGAGAAGGTATTGGCAATAAACTATTAACAGAATTTGTTAATAGTGAAGAAGCTAAGTTAAGTTTGAATGTTGCACAATCAAATAATAGAGCGAGAAAGTTATACGAAAGTTATGGATTTAAAAAAGAAGGTGAAATTTTTATAGGACATGAAAATTATAATCATTTAATAAAAAGAAAATAAGTTGCTCAAATCGTATTTTCAGAAAATTTATTTTAATTTTAAAAATATAAATTACCAAATTATTAAAATATGTGATATAATTGAGAATATGTATAAATATAAGGAGAAAAAATATGGTTGAATTACTAAGAAAAGATCAAAAAGTTGAAAATACTTGGGACTTAGAATCAATGTTTAAGACAAATGATGATTTTTGGAACCAATTTAAAGAAGTAGAAAAACTTATTCCAGAAATAAAAAACTATAGAGGAAAAGTTAAAGAAGGCGCAAAAGGACTATTAGAAGTATTTAAAGCCGAAGAAGATATGTCTTTAAAAATGGAGCAATTAACTATTTATGCTTTTCTAAGAAAAGATCAGGATAGTACTGATGCTGAATATGGTGAATTATATGCTAAAACAATGAATTTAAGTTCTAAGTTTTATGCGGAATGGTCATTTTTAAAACCGGAACTACTTTCTATTGAAGAAGATGTATTGTTAGGATATGTAGAAGAACTAGATGAACTGAAAGTTTATAAGTTTGAGTTAGAAAAACTAAATAAAAAACGTCCTCACACATTAGATGCAGAACAAGAAAAGATTATTGCGATGGCTGGTGAGGCACTAAATGCAAGTGATGAAACTTTTTCAGCGTTAAATAATGCTGATGTTGAATTTGAACAAGTAGAAGATAAAGATGGAAATAAACATACTCTAACTCATGGAACGTATGGTACTTATATGGAGAGCACAGATAGAGTACTTAGAAAAAATACATTCCATGCCTTGTATGATTATTTCAAAAAACATAATAATACGTTAGCATCTACATTAGGTGGAAATTTAAAACGAAAAAAATATTATGCAGATGTGTATAAGTATTCATCAACAAGAAATAATGCATTATCTAATAACTTAATTCCAGAAGAAGTCTATGATAATTTAGTATCAGTAGTAAATGAAAAAATTCCTGCACTACAAAAATATTATAGTCTACATAAAAGAGCAAAAGGATTTGAAGATTTTAGATTATACGATAGATCAGTATCAATGGTAAAAGGCGAACCATTAAAATTTACATTTGAAGAGGCTCGTGATATTGTGCTTGAAGCGGTAAAACCAATGGGTGAAGAATATGTGAATGATATGAGAAAAGCATTCACGGAACGTTGGATTGATGTTTATCCTAATAAAGGGAAACGATCTGGTGCGTATTCATGGGGTGGTTATACTACAAAACCATTTGTTCTATTAAATTTTGATGGGACATTGAATGATGTATATACTTTAATTCATGAACTTGGTCACTCTATGCACTCTTACTATACTAGAAAACATCAGCCATATGTATATGGAGATTATTCAATCTTTGTTGCAGAGGTAGCATCGACTTGTAACGAAGCATTATTAACTGAGTACCTTTATAATAAATTCGAAAAAGAAGGTAACAAAAATGGTATGTTGCGTGTTCTAAATGAAGCGTTAAGTGGTTTTGTAGCAACAGTATATCGCCAAACTCAATTTGCAGAATTTGAGCATAAAATTAACCAACATCTTCAAAGTGGGGGAGCAATTACAGCTGATTATTTAAATACTGAGTACTTTAACTTGGTTAAGAAATACTACGGGGATGTCTTCACTTATGATGAAGATATAAAATATGAATGGTCTAGAGTACCGCACTTCTATTACAATTATTATGTTTATCAATATGCAACAGGATATTCAGCTGCCCAAGCTTTATCTAAATTAATCTTAGAAGATAGTAAAAATGCTAAAATTTATATTGATGAATTTCTTTCAAAAGGATGCTCTAATTATCCAATAGAAGTTCTAAAGAATGCTGGAGTAGATATGTCTAAACCGGCTGCTATAGAATTAGCACTTCAAGGTTTCGAAGAAAAAATAGAAAAATTTGAAAAATTATATTTTTAATAATTATTTAATAATTATATAGAAACTCAAAAATCGGATTTAAATAAATCATGATTTTTGAGTTTCTTTTTTCAATATTGCTAAAACTAACTCTATTCTATTATTAATCCTAATAGGAAATGAACTGTTACCAAGACCTTGAGAAACAATTAAAGTTGAATTTTTTAGAACATAGTTTCCATTAGTATATTTTGGGAAGAAACCTTGACTAGGAGAGAAAATGCCACCTATAAATGGAATTCTCCATTGACCACCATGAGCATGACCTGAAAAAATAAGATCATATTTTATATCTGCGTAAATTGGAAATTTCTCAGGTCTATGTGATAAAAGTATATTAAAGTGATTTGGAGAGTAAAGTTCTTCTAGAGTTTTTATGAAGTTTGCTCTATGATTTAGCTTATCTTCATTTTTAAAGAAATTATAATCCTCAACTCCAACCAAATTAATACTTTCATTATTTTTTGTGATTAATAGATTGCTATTGTGCATATACGTAATATTAAGTTTTTTCATTCTATTTATAAGCTGCTCGTATTCTTTAGGAAGCCTTAATTCATGATTTCCAGAGACGAAATAACATGGAGCTATTATTGCTAATTGACTTAGAATGTTATAAGCAATATCCATGTCGTTATTATAGCTATCTAAAATATCTCCCGTAATAACAATCATATCCGGATTAAAATCCTTAATTTTTTTTATGAATGATAGATCACTATATCCAATCCTATCACAATGAACATCACTGACTTGTGCGATTTTAAAATTGTCAAAATTCTGAGGTAGTTTATCAAACTTAAGAGTAGTTTTTCTTACTTTTAAGTTTTTACTTTGTCTTATTATTGAACTAGCTGCAATAATCGGAGCTAGCGCTAAAATTTTTCGATTCATTACATCTCACCTTTAAAATATTTTAGTAATAAACATAATAGTATTTTAAAATATTATACCATAAAGCTTAAAGTATGTTAAAATATATAATGATAATTAATGCGAAATTAGAGGATAAATATATGATAAAAATTGAGAAGATTGATAAAATAGCCGCTTCTAGAAAGCATTCTTATTCAGCCCCGCAATGGCAAGCAATAGCCATTACCGGTGCTGATGTTCTTGTTGCGGCAGCTGCTGGAAGTGGTAAAACTGAAGTGCTTTCTGAGAGAATTGCAAGGAAGGTAGCTTCTAATAGATGGGATATAGATCGTTTACTAGTACTGACATTCACGACAGCTGCGGCAAAGAATATGATTGTAAGAATTGAGAATAAAATCAGTGAACGATTACTATCTACTAATAAGGAAGAAGACTTAATCTATTTAAGAAAACAAAGAATGTTAATGAATGATGCTTATATTAGTACTATTGATAGCTTTTGTTTAAATGTATTAAAGAAATTTTATTATCTTGTTGAAGAAAAGATTGATAATGAAATTAAATATTTATCACCTAATTTTAGTATTCTTTCGAATAGTAGAGGATTATTAAATGAAACAGTAGGAAATGTTCTTGAACAATTAGTACAGGAAGACTCTAATACGACTGACCTATTATTTACAGTATTTGGCTCTAAACAGAATATTAGCTCTTATATTATTGATTTATACTATAAATTATTAAATATTCCAAATTTCCAAAATTATCTAGATGAAGATTTTACAAAACTAAACGATTTAGTAACTAACAATTTTGAAATTGAAGATAATAGTATAATAGATAAGTTTAATAAAGTTAGTGAGTTAACACAAAAAGAAAGTATAGATATTGCGATAGATTTCTGCAAGTATGTACAACAGTATTTAATAGATAGTAAGAAGGAAAGCTCACTAGATATATTGTCTCTTGTAAATTTAGATGAAACAAAAAAAGAAAAGCTTGCAAGGTATGTAGATGAAGTTTCTATAAAGAGTAATCAAGAACAACTTGAAGAGATAAAAGAGCTTATAAGTAAGCTTAATACACAGTTTGAGATTGAAGATAATATTTATGATACTGGGCTATTAAGTGGAGTCCATGAGGTTCTTGTTGATTATTTAAATTATTTTAAAGTTTTAGAAAAAATGAATTTATTGGCTAAGTCGATTACAAGTTTATTGAAGAAACTGCACAATGATTTCATTAAAATAAAACGTGAGAATAACTTTTTAGACTTTTCTGATTTAAATCATCTTGCTATAAAGGCTTTAACTAGAGAAGAGAATGGGGAAATTGTTCCTAGTGAAGCGGCTCAGTATTATAAAAATTATTTCTTAGAAATATATGTTGATGAGTATCAAGATAATAATAACCTTCAAGAGTATATCTTAAATCTTATTAAAGGAGAAGGAGTGCATTTCTTTAGGGTAGGTGATGTGAAACAAGCAATCTACGGCTTTAGAGGATCAAATCCTGATTTATTCGAACAGAAATATAATAGTTATAGAAAACTAGAAATTGATAATTATTCAGAAAAACAAGAATATTCTTTTGAAGATGAATCTGAAGGAATCTGTATAGTTTTAAAAGAAAACTTTAGAAGTGATGTTAATATATTAAAATCTAGTAATTATATTTTTAATAGACTTATGGGAAATAAAAATGCTGGGATAAGTTATGGAGAAGATAGTGCATTATATTATCCGAAAGCAAAAGAAAAGAATAGTTCTGAAATTATTCCAACTAGGTTAATTAATGGTAAGATGAATTATTTTACAGGTGAACTTTTAGAAGATAAAAAATCTTATAGAGAACAATCTATAGAAAATATTGCCTACGAAATATTATTAGGTATAAAAAATGGTAAAAAGTATAGTGACTATGCTATTTTAGTTAGAAATAGTACAAAAATGTCTAGTTTTAAAGAAGTTTTTGCTAAATACAATATACCGTTATTCTTTAAAGAAAAGGTTGGATTTACTGAATCTAATGCATTTAATATTTTGTATAATATACTTAGATTTTTAGATAATACGAATAGAGATGCTAGTTTACTTGCAATTTTACATACTGAGGTATTTGATTACAGTAATGATGAATTATTAAAATTATCCATAACAAAAGGAAAAAATCTTTTTGAAAAATTACAAAACAGTGAAAAGAAAAAAGATTATAATACTGTAAATTTATTAAAAAAATGGTTGAATTTTAGTTTGAACAATTCACTTCCAAATCTATTAGAATGTATAGCTATTGATACAGATTTTAAAAATTATTTAGTAACAATTGATACAAATGATGAAGAATTGGATTATTATGAAAACTTTATAGATATCGTTAATGATTATCAAAATATAGATAATAAATTAAGTGGCTTGGCAAATCAATTAAAAATTATAAAAAATGATGAGGTATTTGAAACAAAAAAACGCACACCAAATGATAGTGTAACTTTATCTACAATTCATATTTCAAAAGGATTAGAATATAAGATAGTTTTTGTGGCCGATTTAGATACTTCATTTAGTAAAAGAGGTTATACAGGTGAAGTATTATTCACAGAAATCTTTGGTTTAACTATCAATGCAGAAGAGTTAGGTCAAAAGTTTGGATTAACTTCTAGTAATATAGAAAAATTAGATCAGTTGTATAAATTTAATAGTATTTTAATAAAATTGCGTGAAAGAGAAGAAGAAGTACGTAATTTATATGTAGCGTTAACTCGTGCTGAAAATTCGCTACACCTTGTAAGTCCAAATGGAATACAATTAAATAACGAGAATGCTAAAGATAAACCGTTATACCAAGCTCTAATAGAGGACGATAATTTTGAGAAAATCTTAAGTAATCTACTGAGTGATTATGGAGAAGAGTTTATTTTTGAAAATGAAAAGGATGCTTTGTTTAAAGATTACGAAAGTGAGCCTCTTGTAAAAGATGTAGAAGATAGTTCGGGATTTGATTTGCAAGAATTTTATAAGCAATTTGAAAGTATGCAACAGGATGAATCAAGCAAACAAAGTGATAATCACACGATCGAAGTAGAAAATAAAGTATTTCCTGCTAAAACATCATATAGTGCCTTGAAAAAAATTAATACTAAAGATTACGAGTGGAATCATAAAAAAGAAAAACGAGGATACTTAGAATTAACCACATTAAAAAAATCAACATCTACTAGTAAGGCGATCTTAAGGGGGAATATCATTCATAAACTTTTTGAAAAGATAGTTAATGATACTAGAGCAGGAGTAGAGATTTCGGATGTAGTGAGTTACATCGATAGCTTAAAGAAAACAGATAATTTACTACAGAATATAAAAGAACATAGAATACTATCTCAAGAAGAATTTGATAATATAAATAATAAAGATGATATAGAAAAGATTACTAATTTTATTAATAGTGAGTTAATAAAAGTAGTAGCTAAAAGTGAATTTTGCCAAACGGAGATAGCATTCACAACTGCTAAGAAGGCAAAAGAATTATATGATGATAGTGAAAGTGATATAGATGTTATACTGCAAGGGGTTGTCGATTTATTTATTAAAATTTCTGATGAGGAAGCAATTATCGTAGATTATAAAACGGATCACGTAACTAGTAGGAATGGAGAAGAAATTTTACGAGATAGACACAGGGAACAACTTAGAATTTATAAAGAAGCGGTAGCGGAATATTATAAATTAAATAATATTAGAACTTTTGTATATTCTTATGTTCTTTCAAGTTTAATTGAAATAGAGTAACTTAAAACAATAGTACAATTATGAAATTTTATCACGTTGTTAGTAGAGTCTAATTGTGGTATAATAAAAAATGATTTATTAAACTATGGAGGTGAAATTGTGAAATATATAGTTTGTAATAGTGAAACAGCTGTTTTAAATAGAATGTATGATGAATTTGAAAAAAATTTAGAAGATGGTGCAGTTATCTGCTTACCAGAAAATATTATTAATACTCAATTTACAAATAGAATGATAGATGATAATAAAATGGGGAAATATCGTTATAAACATGTAATAATGTTAGGTCAACGTGAGTTTGCTGATATTGATATTGAAGAAAAATTTGGACTATATAGATATGCTAGATATGAGCTATTTAAGAAATTAGATGTCGAAACTAAGAATATCTATTATCCTCAAACATTGAATAGCAATGATTGTGAAGAGGACTTAAATACGTATAAAGAAGTATTATCTGACAATCCGATAGATGTTGCAGTAGTTTTCCTAGGATCTGATGGAGGAATACTTGACTATCGTTTTGCAGATGAAGTAAACAAAAATCTTCACATTGTGGAATTTTCGAATGAGGAAAAATCACAACTTCAGGATGCTGGAATGGAAATTGATGGCAATAAATTAATTAGTATTGGTTATGAAAATCTAATGGCAGCTAGAAATTTATTTGTAGTTGTATTAGGAAGTGATAAGAGAAAATATATTGAGGAATTATTCGAAAATGAAGATTCTGATAAAAAAACTATTTTATCGATATTAAATGACCATAAGAATTTATTTATTTTTACTGATAAAGAAGCTAGTTATAAGTCTGAAGAAGAGGTAAATAGACTTATTAAACAAAGACAAAAAAGATTAGAAATTAAAGAACGTGAAGAAAAATTACAAAATGAGGAGAAAAAAAAGGATAGGTAACAAGTATGAATGATTATCAGAAAATTATAGATTATGATTTTAGTGATACAGTTCTTGATGATAAGCTTGTTGTAAAATTCAAATTGAAGAAAACTTTTACCATGGTTATTAGACTCTAATGATTTTTTAACAAGTTTTGATAATAGTAGTGTTCTATCTGGGTTTGAAGAGTTAAGAGCACAGGTAAGTGTTTTAGAGATAGATGAACATGATTGTGAATACTTTGGTATTTACGGTGGAATTTCTGACGGTAATAATAAAAATAGCCAAGAGTGGGTAGACTTTAGTGATACTTCTTTTGTTGTACCAGGTATACTCGCAGTTTTTAAAGGTGATGATGTTTATATTACATTGTTCTTTAATATGAAAGAGGAAAAAGAGTTTTCTGAGTTATGGGCGGAGAGAATTTCATTTTTAAACAAACTTGATGATGAAAATGAAATATCTAGTGAGCCACAGATTAATGTCGTTAGAGAAATTTATCCAGAGCTTTGGCAAGAAAATATTAGGAAAGCTCTTCTTCAAATAGAAAAAGAAGAATTAAAACGAATAGTTTTATCAAGAAAAAATTTAATATTATTAGAAAATAATACTTCATTAGGGGCAATAACTAAATATCTTTTGAGCAAAAATAGATATTTTATTGCGTTTGAATCGAAGAAAAGTTTATTTATAACAACTAATCCACTTATTTCCTTAGATTATACTGAAAATGATTTGAAAGCACATCTTTATTTGAAGAAAGAAAATTTATTTAATAATGATTATTCAATTATGTTTGATGAAAAAGAAATAATTCAAGAATATAAAGAGGATTTTGAAACACATTATGAGACTGAGTTTAATGTATATGATGATAAAACACTAATGGGAAAAAAATTAGATGTATTCTCTGTTTTAAATTCTAAAGTTGAGGATTCTCAAAAGGCGATAAAAGCTCTTAGTCTTTTATATCCTATGCCAATAATAAAAGGATATCCAGAAAGTGTAGCGAAGAAGTTTTTTGATGAAAATTATAATGTGGGTTATGGTTTTTGGTATTCTCCTTTCGGGTATATTACTAGTGATTTAGATGCTAAGTTCTATACATGCGGTAATATGATGGTAGCTCAAAATAATATGATTACATTATTTACAAGTATATTATTATCAAAAGATGAGAAATACGATGAGGTAATAGAAAAATCTAATAAGATAGTGAGTTCTAGCCTAAAACTATTTGATCATTAGGAGAGTAATTATGGGACAAAGTACGATGAAAAAAGGTATAGTCTTTACTTTACTTGGGGCTACATGTTGGGGATTATCAGGAGTATTAGGGGAATATTTACTAAATATATCAAAAATAGACCCTGTTTGGATAATAGCCAATAGATTATTTTTCTCTGGAATCGTAATGGTAGCTATGTTATTCCTTAAAGATAAAAATAACTTAGTAAGAGTATTTTCAGATAAGAAAGATATTTTAAAACTACTAAATTTCTCATTTTTTGGTCTGTTAATCTGTCAGGGGACATTTTTCTTAACAATTAAGTATACTAATGCTGGCATGGCAACGGTTATACAGTATATTGGTCCAGTAATAATAATGTTATATTATTGTGTCATAGGTAGAAGATGGCCCCTTCCAAGAGAAGTTATTGCAATAGTAGTTTCACTATTTGGAACGGTGTTAATAGCAACCCATTTTGATTTTAGTAAACTGAATATTTCTACATTAGGATTATTCTGGGGAGTACTTTCTGCATTTGGTCTTGCTAGTTATAATATTTTTTCAATAAGTTTAACTACAAAATACGGTGTAATGCCTATAATGGCTTGGGGATTATTATTTTCTGGTATCATAGTATACTTCTTAACAGGTAGTGATTATATTCCGGATAATTTTAAATTGATTGATTTAATATGTATGTCAGGAGTAATTTTAGTTGGTACAATTTTATCATTTTCTACATATCTAGAAGGTGTTAGGTTAATCGGTGCAGTCACGGGAAGTATTATCGGATGCTTTGAACCGATTGCTGCCATAATGTTCTCGTTTCTGTTGCTAGGGACAACATTTGGAACGATAGATTTAATTGGTGCAGGTTTTATCCTATCAGCGGTAATTGTACTAAGTAAGAGATAAATAAAAAATAAGAGTTTAAGATATTTGATGAACCGAACGGGGGTAACTTTTAAAATCGATTTTGAAAATAATGATTTTAAGTTACTCTCGTTTAAAGTTGTATGTTTAGATAAAAAATTATGATAATAATATACCTAAGGACAGTTTCAATTAGATAATTTTTTGTTTAAATATTTTAAGAGGATTTCGGTATCTGCAGAGAAAGGATAAAAATGAGTAACGTAAAATTTGATGAAATGTATAAAAGCATGAATACTAAAGAACTTACTGCTTTAGCAAAAGAACTTAGTGTTCCAAGGTATTATACATTAAATAAAAAAGAATTAGTTTTAGCAATATTAGAAAAACAATCTTTAAGTGAAGAACATTATTATGCTTCTGGAATTTTAGATGATATTCATCCAGAAAATGGTTTTGGCTTTTTAAGAACGGTTGATTATAAAAAAGGTGAGACGGATATTTATATTTCTGCTTCTCAAATTCGCCGTTTCGAGTTAAAAAAAGGTGACGAAGTCTTTGGGAAGGTTCGTAAACCTCGTGAAGGTGAAAGATTTGCAGGTATTCTTCAAGTTGATAAAGTTAATGATGTTGATGCAGAAGTTGCAAAAGGTAGAGCGCATTTCCAAGCTTTAACACCGATTTATCCGAATCAAAAAATTGCTTTAGAGACTACTAAGGAAAAACTTTCTACAAGATTTGTTGATTTAGTAGCTCCAATTGGATTCGGTCAACGTGGATTGATTGTTGCACCACCAAAAGTTGGTAAAACAACACTGCTAAAAGATATAGCAAATTCTATCAGAAAAAATTATCCTGATAAGAAGTTAATTATTCTTTTAATTGATGAAAGACCTGAGGAGGTTACTGATATGGAAAGATCAGTAAAAGGAGCGGATGTTGTAAGCTCAACATTTGATGAGACTTCTGAAAATCATATTAAAGTAGCTGAATTGGTAATTGAGCACGCTAAACGTCGTGTAGAACTTGGTCAAGATGTAATTATACTTATGGATAGTATAACGAGACTGGCACGTGCATATAATATTGTAGAACCAAGTAGTGGAAAAGTTTTAAGTGGAGGAGTAGATCCATCGAGCCTTCACAAGCCAAAAGCATTCTTTGGAGCAGCGAGAAATGTTGAAGGTGGAGGGAGTTTAACTATAATCGCAACTGCCTTGATTAATACTGGTTCGAGAATGGATGATCTAATATTCGAAGAATTTAAAGGAACTGGGAATATGGAAATTGTCTTATCACCAGAATTAGCTTCAAGAAGAGTTTATCCAGCTATTGATTTCTTGAAGAGTTCTACAAGAAAAGAAGATTTATTACTAACAGAAGATGAAGTGAAAATCTTATGGCAAACACGTAGGAAGCTTGAAGATGTTAGTGAACCAACAATCGGGGTTTTAAATCATCTTAGAAAACATGAGAGTAATGAGGACTACATTGCTGAAATGAAAAAATTCATAAGAGATTAATGTATAAAACTACATGATTATTAGACAGGGTATGTTCTCTATGGTATAATCATTAGAACATATTTATTTTAGGAGGATTACATTGGAAACAATTAAATTTTTAATTGATTTTGTATTGCATATTGACAAGCATCTTGGTGAATTAATGATTCAACACGGTCCATGGTGGATGTATGGGATAATTTTCTTAATTATCTTTATCGAAACTGGTGTTGTATTCATGCCGTTTTTACCAGGTGACTCATTATTATTTGCTAGTGGAGCATTATGGGCAGCAACAGGGAAT
>QWCR01000426.1_pt1 | contig 13584 bp, 17 predicted proteins | sample 1972581 | NCBI WGS metagenome assembly QWCR01 (sample SAMN09866703, study PRJNA288562) | Human oral metagenome isolate pre4_saliva, whole genome shotgun sequencing... | isolation source: mouth | host: Homo sapiens | place: USA: California
ATTTATGGCGACTTGAAAATGGCGTCCGAAAAAATTCAGGAAAACGCAGGAATCGTACCAACTGTATTAGTTGTCGGTAAGAATGTTGAAAAATATATTCTTGATAATGCATCTATTAACAAGATGTTGGCCATTCCTAATCGTGAAAACATGACTATGTTTAGCTTTGCGCCTGAATACTTATCTCCACAAGTTCGGTATGTTGGCCGTATCATGTCCTTAAACATTGATGTGTATGCATATCTTGAAACATATCAAGATGATGAAGGCAAGGTAAAATCCTTTATCGGTGATGATGCTGCAGTATTAGGTGTTCCAGGTCGTGGGCGTCAACAACATGCGGCAGTAACATTGCTTAACGATGATAATCAATTCACTACATATGCAGGTATTTATGTTCCTTACTACTATGCTAATAAGGCTACACAAGAATTAACATTGTCTGTATACTCCCGTTGTGTATTGATTCCTGAAACTATCGATGATTGGGCTACTATTAAGACTAAATAGGGGGTAACCTACTTATGAAAATCAGAGTATTAAAGGGTTATTTAGCACACGAAGGCGAGATGTATGGTAAAGGCGAAGTAGTCGATATCAAAAAGAAAGCAATCGCGTTGTCCTTGCTTGAATCTGATAAGTTTGAATCTGCTGAAGATGATCCTATTGAAGTACCGGAGCCATTGGAAGTCGTTCCAGATGAACCGGAAGAAGAAATGGAATTACCTGAAGTTGATGCGGAAGTTACGGTGAAAAAATAATGCGATTTAGAGATTACCTAGAAAGCGATATTGACGATGTATTCCTAAATGAGGACGAATTCGCCGAAGGGCATGATCTAAATGGCACAGTAGCTAAAGCGGTTATTCAATCGCCAACGGCGAGAGAGTCATTCTTGTCGAATGGCTCTCACGTATCAAATGACGGATTGCACGGGGTGTCTGTATTTGTGCATTGCAAATTAAAGGACATCCCTGAAATTCCATCACAGGGGAACGTATTCCGATTAGACGGAGACGTTTACGTCGTTCAAAGTGCAATGGAAGAAGATGGGTTAGTATCCATTGAATTAAGAGCAGAAGCTAGAGGCGGTGTTGACGGATGGTTGAGCTAGAACTTGATAAAAGTGCAGTGGCAACAATTGAAAAAGCACTGGAAACGTTAAAAGAAGATAGAGTTCGACGTGTCTGCCAAGCCGCATCAAAGCGTGCAGCAACAACTGCAAGAAAAGCAGGCACGCAAGCACTACGCAATATCTATGCTATCAAAGGTGTATCGGTTGTAAAGTCCGGTGTATCTATCAATAAATTGAATGATGGCACAGAAATGCGTATCAAAGGTGGCTATACTAGCGCTCAAAAGTACTTCAAAATTAAATCACTTAAGCGAAAAGGTGTGTTTGTATCGATTAAAAAAGCTACAGAAACAAAGGTACCAAACGGCTTTGTTAGTGCATCCGGTATCTTTATGAAACGCCAAGGCAAGGACAGATATCCGTTAAAGGGAATATATGGGCCAGCCTTACCGCAAATGTTTGGTAATGAAACTGTTATGAATGCCATGCAAAAGGAAGGCATGGAAATGTATGAAAAGCGCTTATATCACGAATTAGAGCGCGCGTTAGGAGGTAACTAATGACGCCATTAGATGTATCAGATGGTATTGCTAAATATCTCATGAATGAGTTACGAAAGCTGAATGAAAACAGTGATGTTACCGAAAGACCTATTCGAGTATGGAGCGGTTTCTTACCAAGAGTGGACAAGAATGAAGACAAGCGCAAATTATGCCCGGCCGTAGTAGTGCATCCGTACTCTGTTAGTGATGCAGATAGTTCGACGGTAGGTATTACTGTATTGGTAACTACTTATGATGAAGCCTTAACTGAAGGCCATGTCGGACTATATCACCTATTAGAGGTAGTGCGTGAGCGGTTGTTATCTGATAATCCGGTAGCACTTAAATATGAAATTAAGGAGAATACCATTAATACAACAATTCCTGATGATCAACCATACCCTCAATGGGTTGGGTATCTTGAATTTGAAGTGTATATTCCTGTTATTCGTAGGAATCTAAATAAGATATTCACGGATAACAAAGTAATTGAATAGGAGACAACGATGAACCCTGTTGTATATGTTGGGCCTTCGTTCCGCAGTAGCCGGCTAAACCAATTCATGGTTTTTAGCGACGGTGCACCACTGCCGGAAGCGGAAGACCCTATTTTTATGCATTTATTCGTGCCTTTAGGTGAGCTTAATCAGGCAATGATTGACGTCAAAACACAAGGGACACAATTAAATGTATTTTATGTAAACGCATTGAAAAATTATAAAGGAGTGAAGTAAATGGCCTTTTATCATGGCGTCAAAACAAGTGAGCAAGCTACCTCTGTAATTGCTCCTGTCCAAACTACTGCCGGCCTTATCATCTGCTACAGCTGGGAAGAAGCTGTTCAACAACTTGGCTACTCTGAAGATTGGGCACATTTCACATTATGTGAAGCGATGTACGCACAATTCAAATTGTATGGTGTAGCTCCAATTGTATTTGTTAATGTATTGGATCCTGCTAAGCACAAGAAATCCACTACAACAACTGCTACATTGGCAGAAAAGAAATGTGTAGTAAAAGCAGCAGTATTGCTTAATACATTAAAAGTATCTAGTGCTGGCCAAGCGGGTGTAGCTAACACAGATTACACGGCAGCCTTTGATGACAAAAATCAATTGGTTATCTCCGTTGTAAAAGGTGGAAAATTTGATACAGCTACTACATTGAACCTTACTTATGATGAACTTGATGTAGAAAACTTTGATTATAGAAATGTAATCGGCGGGGTGGATAGCAACGATAAAGCAACCGGCTTTGAATTGATTGATACAATTTATCATCATTTCGGCATTGTGCCAGGGCTTATTGCTGCGCCGGGCTTCTCTCAAAATCCTACAGTAGCATCCGTTATGAAGGCAAAATCTCGTGTCATTAACAACTTATTTAGAGCGACAACATTAGTTGATATCGATACTACGCAAGTTGTTAAATACACTGATGCTTATGAATGGAAGAAAGGTAATAGCTATACGGGCGAATCCGAAGTCGTATGTTGGCCAAAAGTTCGTAATGGCGACTATGTGTTCAATATGTCTACACACATTATGGGCATTATGGGTAAATGCGATGCGTCTAATAGCGATATTCCTACGCTATCCCCTTCTAATAAATCTATGAACATCACAGGTTTATGTTTGGCTAATGGCAAGGAAGTTATGCTTACGCATTCTCAAGCGAACTTATTGAACTCTCAAGGTATTATGACGGCCGTTAACATCAACGGTTGGGTATCTTGGGGCAACTATACAGGTGCATATCCTGGCACAACTGATGTTAAGGATACATTCATTTGTGTACGTCGTTTCAATGATTGGGATGACCAAACATTCATCTTAACGTATTGGCAAAAAGTGGATATGCCTATCTTGCCACGTAATATCAAAACAATTCTTGATAGTGAAACAATTCGTCTTAACGGGCTTACTTCTCGTGGCTTTATTTTGGGCGGTCGTATTGAATTTAAAGAAGCAGAAAACCCTACAACAGACTTGTTGAATGGTATTATTCGCTTCCATAAATACCGTACACCACCAATCCCAGCGCAAGAAATTGAAAGCATTTCTGAATACGATGTTTCCTATTTCAAAACATTATTTCAAACAGTATAGAAAGGGGTAATTAATCATGGCATCTATCAACCAAGTGCCGGAAGTGCTTAATGACTTCCGTGTATATGAAGAAGGTTCTGACAACTGTTTAGGTGTTGCCAAAGTAGAATTACCTAGTGAAGCTGGAATGACTCAAACTGTAAAAGGTGTGGGCATAGCAGGTGAAGTAGAAGCGCCAGTTATTGGGCACTACTCTTCTATGGAAACTAAACTTACTTGGAACACTCCAACAGAAACTACACACCGCCTTACAGGTGGACGCGGCGTGCGCTTAGAAGTACGCGGTGCTATCCAATGTTGGGATAGTGGTAAAGATAAATATGTAATTGTGCCTACACGTGCTGTTATTCGTGGCCGTGCTAAATCTAAAGAAAATGGCACATATGAATCTGGCAATACTATTGATGCAACGAACACAATCGAAACCACATATTTGAAATTAGAACAAAACGGTAAGGTAGTTCGTGAAATCGATAAATACGCATATAAGGATTCTATTTCTGATGGCACTGACTTCCTTGGCGATGTTCGTGCTGCACTCGGTATTTAGTCTGTAGAAAGGACGATCACTAATGAGTAAACAAAGTACTATGAACGAAACAACTGGTATTGAATTAGTAAAAGCTGGTCATTCCTTACAATTTGAAGGAATCAGCGGTTATACATTAATTAAATGTGAGAAGTCTGCAAAGAATGAAGATAGAACTATCACAGTTCCTGCATTATCCATGACGTATCAAGCACATGTAGCAGCTGCTGCATGCGGTTGTAAAGTGGATGATATTTATAGTCTTCCGGCTGCTGATTTTACTAGAGTGTGCTTAGAGGTACAGAATTTTTTGCTCAATTCCGAAAAATAACTGACCTAGAAAGGTATTTTACAGGGTGTGCAATTACGTGTAGTAAATACACAAGCACGTCAATGGATTACTTTATTCGAGAGCTAGACGTGGATGAGTTCATAGTCCACGTTCAGCTCATTAGTGATGGTATCGAGCGTGAGAATAAAGCGATGAAAGGGAGAAAATAATGGCCAATAAAGTCTTAGAAATGGCGATTGCCATTAAAGGTAAACTCGACGGCGGGTTATCTTCCTCTGTATCAAAAGCATCTCAGGAACTCAACAAACTATCAAACGCAATCAAGGACCAACAGGCACAATACCGAAAACTGCAAGCTATCTCACAAAAGTCGGGGAATGTTAGTGACAGGAATGCGACTATTGCCGCTGAGCAAAAACTGAATTCTATGTTACAAAGACAGGCCCAGTTGAGGTCTAATATTGCAAGTCAGACTGCGCATCAAAATGCAATCAGCAAAATGGGAGGTGCAAGCCCTTTAGCAGGGGCAGCATCCGCCGCACAAGGTGCAAGTGCCGCAGTAAGCGGTGTTACAGGAAAGCTCGCAAATTTTGCTATGGTCGCAGCCGGAGGTTTTGGTATTGGTGCCATTATAGATAACGTTGTAAATGCGGGCGAGGCACTATATCAACTGTCTAATAAACTGCACATGACGACTGCCGAGACGTCACAATTTAAGAAGATTATGACGTTAAGTGGTGTTGATGTAGAAGCGGCGGCTAAGTCATTCGCTAAAATGGATAAGACTTTGGTTAGTGGTGGTAAAAGTGCCGAAGCGTTGCAGGGGTACCTCAGTCAATTTGGAGTATCTTTAACCGATGCAAACGGCAAGTTGTTGCCTATGAACCAACAATTGGACGCAATGGCTAAAGGTTACCAAAATGCGGTAGCACAAGGCCGAGGGCAAGAATTCATGCTTGAAACGCTAGGCGCCAAAGGCCTGGAGCTTACTAAAGTATTTGAAAACTATGCAGATGCACAAGCGGCCGCATCACAAATTAAAGGTGTTGGTATTGATCCTAAATCACTTCATGAAATATGGCTACAGATGAACATCCTGAAAGCGGAAGCTACGCAGGTTGCATTAGGCTTGGCACAGGCATTTATACCGATTGCCCAGCAAATATTACCGGCACTGATACCGGTATTACAAACCGTTGTAACGTTCATGAAGGATAATAAGGAAGCTATTGCAGCCGTAGTAACAAACGGATTGAAATTAGCCTTACTATATGGTACTGCCACAAAATTGGCATCTGGTATTACTACAATCACTACAGCTTTTAAAGGTGTAGAAACAGCTACGAGTGCCTTTAAAGCCGCTGGCGCATTAATAGGAGGACCATGGGTAATTGCTATCATGGCGATTATTGCAGCGATATACCTATTAGTAACTAACTGGGATGCGATTTGTTCTACATTAACATCTGTTTGGGATAGCGTATGCTCCGGGCTAAGTTCGATATGGGATAGCGTGTGTTCTGCTTTAAGTTCTGCATGGAGCGCCATTATATCTGGAATTATGACTGTGATAAATGGCCTATTATCAATTGGGCTAAGCGTGTTTAATGCATTGAAAGCGGCGGTAATAGCCTACGTAAATTTATGGCTTAACTTACCAACGTACATTGGTATGGCCGTAGGATTTATTATAGGCATTATTTTGCGATTGCCTGCGATTATGGTACAAGTTGGAACTGCTGTTATATCTGCCGTCGTATCATTTTCCACAGAGTGTTATAACTTTGCAGTTACTACTTTTGGGGCTATGGTTGAGGGGATTTATAACTTCTTAATTAATTTACCTACCTACATGATTACATTGGGTGCTGAATTCGTAGCGGCAGTTATCTCGTTTGCTTCTGAAGCATATGCTACGGCTACTTCTTGGATTAGTAATTTAGTTAATGATGTTATCAATTTCCTCGTGAACTTACCTAGTGCCTGTGCAGAAGCCGGAGCAGCGTTTGTAGCGGCCGCAGAGCAATGGGCAAGTGATGCCTATAACGCTGTGGTAAACTGGGTAAGTCAAATTCCGAGTGCGGTATCTAACGCAATTGCAGGTGCGTGGGCAAGTATTAAGGCCCAATTTAGCGGAGGTTTCACAGTTGGTGTTTCCGCAGCTGGAGGTAATGCGTATGCTAATGGTGGTGTAATTACATCTCCAGAAGTTGCATTGATTGGTGAAGCCGGATATCCTGAAGTCATTGTCCCTATTGATGGTAGTGCTAATGCGATGAATTTATGGCAAACGGCTGGACGGATGCTAGGTGTGAGTGGGGCGCAGACTGCTGCAGCACCTACTGTATCCTTAGCCCCTAGCTTACCTAAGACTTCAGCTAGTAGTAATAGCGGATCGCCTGTGCAAATCACATTCGCACCTGTCATTAACGCAGGTAATGGTTCAACGGATGATATTATGTCAGCATTAGATGCAAAAATGCGTGAATTTGAACAAATGATGCGTAGCTATACCACTGGGCAACGGAGGTTAAGTTATGACTAGCTATACAACAATACAAGGGGATATGTGGGACTTAATCGCCTATAAGGTGTATGGTAACGAACGATACATCAATTTATTGTTAGAAGCCAATCAAAAGCACCGTAATACGGCAATATTTTCCGCAGGTGTTGTGTTAACATGCCCAGATGTTCCTCCTGATTCCTTACCTGAATTCTTACCACCATGGAGGCGATAGTACATGAGCTTACAAAAGAGCCTAGCTAAGGTCCAAAAATGGAAGAAGGATTTAACGCCACAAACGAAGTTAGCACGGCGGGCATGGTGTACGATTGGCTACCAACATTGGGGGAGTAAGGAATCAAAGGACATCACCGACGATATTAGTAAATACCTTCTTGATGTAACTTTCACAGATAACCTTTCAGGAACTGTAGATGATGTGGCTATTTCATTAGAGGATAGGGGCCGTCTATGGGTCGGTGATTGGTATCCTGTGAAAGGATCATTACTAGAAGTCGCCATTAATACAGTAGCATGGGAGAAATTAGGGGATGAACAATTTACGTTACCAATCGGCAAATTTGAAATTGATGAATTCGAAGGAAGTAGCATTCCGGATGTAGTCAAAATCAAAGGTGTTGCTATTATCGGTAGCACTGACTTACGGGAGAAAAAGAAAGACAAATCGTGGAAAGATACAACGCTTAAAGCGATTGCTACCGAGAAAGCGAAAGATAATAAGTTAAAGCTATTGTGGGATGCAGATTTTGACCCACCGTTAAAAGATGCCTCTCAAAGTGCTGAATCAGACCTCGCATTTTTGCAAAAACTTTGCAATGATGTGGGGTTTTCTCTTAAGGTATCCACTGAACAGTTGATTATATTCGATGATTACAAATACGAAAATGTAAAGCCTAAAGTCATTATTCGTAGACCAGGTGGTCAATATCAACCTGTACAAACTAAAGAAGGTGAACAACCGCCTTTGATCATTACTAGGGCAATATCTTATTCGTACAAGAGTAAAACTCGTGAAGTATATCGAGCATGCCATGTGAAATATACAGATAAGGATAAGAAAACTGTGATTGAGGATACGTTTGAAGATCCTGACCGTAAGGGGCATACGTATCTTGCCGTGTTGGAAGTTAATGAGCAGGTAAAAGACAAGGCCGAGGCAACTAGACTTGCTAAGAAGAAGCTTAGAGAAGCTAATAAAGAAGCGGATACAATGTCTTTTAGTTTCCCTGGGAACCCTCTTATTATGGCATCGGTTACTGTTAAGCTCGAAGGTTTTGGTGTGTTCGATGGTAATTATTTAATTACGAAAGCGACACATACATTAGGGGCCAATTATTCAACGTCGATTGATGTAAGGAGGTGTTTAAATGGCTACTGATATATTATCTGCATTAGCAGATATGATATTCATTGGAAATGTTTCAAGTACAATTCCTGAAGAAGGAAAAGCCGTTGTTACACGCCTTGATAGAGAAGGTGTTGTAACGGCGCCGTTATCTGTCATTAATCGAGGTGCAGCACACGATAAGGACTATTGGATGCCAGCTATTGACGACCAGGTATTATGCATTATGCTACCAAATCGGTCTGGTCGTGGCTTTTCTGATGGATTCATTATTGGAACATTCTTTAGTAGTGCGGATCCAACTCCAGGTGGAGCAGATAATGGTAAACGTGTGCTCACTGTTCCTGGAGATATGACGCTCAATGTTGGTGGCACTTTATCAATCAATGCAAGTAGTGGTGATGTAGTGGTTAATGGTATTTCCTTAGTTCATCATGTGCATGGCGGTGTAGTGTCTGGCGGTTCTACAACAGCCGGACCAAAATAGGAGGTATAGATGTATATCGGATATTTAGCGGATATAGTATTCTATACCGCATTAGACAATGTTCTCACTGTATCTGACGTAACGCGTTCAGGTAGTGCTAGGTGGGAGAAGCACAATCTGATGTTAGAAAAGCCAGTTAAACAATTTAGTGGACCGGACGTAGAACAAATTACCTGTAAGATTCTTATTTCTGCATCGCTTGGCCAATCTCCGGATAGTACTGTTAAGAAGTTGCGAAAGTATCGTGATACAGGGGCCGTATTGCCGTTTATTATCGGTGGTAAGCCTGTTAGCCAAAACTACTTTGTTATCATGTCTATGAGCGAAGATAATCTATTCACAGATGCCTACGGTAAGACACAATCCATTGAGGTATCTCTAACTCTTGAAGAATATCCGGACAAGAACACCGTAGAGGAAAAATCTCTTCTTAATAAATATGGTAATACATTTAATAAGGTTAATACGATATTACGGAGGTTCTAGTCATGCCAGCAACGTATGAAATTAAACCAGTTACGGACAATAGGATATCGCTAGCACCTGAAAGTGAAGTTGCTGAGATTTTGCAGAATGTGCAAACGATTATTTCTACTGTTCGTGGAAGTGTGCCACTAGATAGGGAGTTTGGTATTGATGGCCGTATTATTGATATGCCTATCCATCAAGCTCAAGCGCATCTATCTAATGACATATTCCAACAAATTAAACGGTACGAACCACGTGCCAAAATTAGTGATATATCATTTACCGCCACACACAATGGGGCGTTGATTCCGAAAGTGATGGTGACTGTATGAGATTATCTGATTTACCTAATGTTGAATTCTTTAACACAGATAAAGAACACGTTCAACAAAAGGTATTTGATATTTACACAACAATAACAGGGCGAACCTTGGGAGAGGGCGACCCTGTTACTTTATTTTTAAACGTAATTTCGGAAATTATTATCCGATTATTAAACGATGCCAATTATGCAGCAAAACAAAATCTATTGGCATATGCAGAAGGTGATAATTTAGATCACGTTGGAGCTGTTCCTGCTGCCGTTGAGCGATTGCGGGCAACAAAAGCAACTACGACTATCCAAGCTACCTTGTCAGCAGTGCGTACGAACTCTGTTATTATTCCAAAAGGTACAAAAATATCCACAGCAGGTGGCGAATATTTTGTTACTGTTGAGAATTTGGTAATTCCACCAGGTCAACTCAATGGGTCCGTAAAAGCAGAAGCACAACGTACAGGCGCACAAGGTAATGGGTTTAAACCAGGTGAAATAAGTACAATTATTGACCCTATAGCATTTGTGGATACGATGAGTAACACCACATTGTCTGAAGGCGGCTCTGATACAGAGGATGACGAAGCCTATCGTGAACGTATTCATGAGGCTCCTGAATCATTCTCCGTGGCAGGCCCTGAAGGTGCTTATGAGTATTTTACAAAATCTGCATCACACCTCGTGGCCGATGTAGGTGTATACTCTCCACATCCTGGGGAAGTTAATATCTATCCATTACTATCTGGCGGTGGTATTCCAGGGCAAGAATTGCTTAAGACTATTACGGATTATTTGTCTGATAAGAAACGTAGACCGTTAACAGATAAGCTAACTGTATTAGCCCCTACTACTACGCAATATAACATCGATGCTAAGTACTACATTGAAAAAGGTGCCGATGCCACAGTGGTAAAAGCTAAGGCAGATAAAGCCGTCAATGACTATGTAATTTGGCAAAAATCTAGATTAGGCCGTGATATAGTGCCTAGTCGATTGGTGCAAATGCTCATGGATGTATCTGGAATTAAACGCGTTGAAGTGACTGCCCCTGTATTTACTCCGATTGCAGAACAAAGCGGTGTGGCAGTAGCCAATACAATCGCCGTAGTGTTTGCAGGAAGTGAGGAAGAATGATACGTGATAGTAAGTATACCAGTTCAGAACATCTTCCCTCCTCAATCGATAAGGAGCCAATTAAAGCCCTTGCTAAAACGTGGGATGATGCGTTAGCCGAATTCATGAATACGAATACATTGCTATTGTGGTCATCCGTTGATACTGAATCTGAGAGTGTCATTGATCATTTAGCATATCAATTACACGTGGATGATTATGACAGTGGGTTACCGATAGAGACTAAACGCGAAATGGTGAAGAATTCAATTGATATTCACCGCCATAAAGGCACGCCATATGCTGTTGAAAAAGCCGTACAGACTATATATTCAGATTCGAAAATAGCAGAATGGTTCGATTATGGAGGTAAGCCTTATTATTTTAAGGTTACGCTCATTACAGCGCCATTAACCGGCAAATCGGATATTGTTAAGCTTATACGCGCTATCAATGCCGCCAAGAATGTACGGTCCTGGTTAGATGGTATTGAATTCATTCGACGAATTAATTTCAATAAGTATTTCGCTGGGTGGTGCGGTGTGTCTAAGAAAGTGAATGTCAAGTGTGATTTTACGAATGCATGGCGCATTAATTTGAATACCCATGTAACGTCTTACACAGTTGAATCAAAGAAAACGAAGATTAATGTAGCGCTAGATAATAGCGTTAGATAGGAGGAATATATGGCAGAATGGTCAAATGCAACCATGACTGATGTTGGTGCTGCTTTGCAAGCAAAGGTAAATGCGGGCAAGACTAAACTGACATTCACGAAAATCAAAGTCGGTAGTGGTGTTAATGCAACGAATCCATTGGCACTAACTGATGTAATCTCCTCTAAATGGGAGACTACTAATTTTGTAGTTAAGCTAGAAGGTAAAATTGTAAGCGTTGATACAGTTATAACTAATACTGGCATACATGAAGCTTTTCGAATGTCTGAAATTGGGTTATTTGCACAAGATCCTGATAAGGGCGAAATATTGTATGCATACCTTACGGACCCTGAACCGGACAGAATGCCGGCAGAAAGTGGCTCAGTAGTTGTATCTCAAGAATTAACCATCGGAATGGTATTTAGTAATACAGGAAATGTATCGCTAACTGTTAATATAGGTGCGTTGATAACACGTGAGCAGTTAACAGAAGCAGTTAAACAACATAACACAGATATTTCATCTCACCCTCCTATTACAGACCAAATTAAAGCAATCCTCGGCAGTGCTAACTGGAAAGACTCCCCAGCGAGTACGCTTGTTACAATTAAAAACTTACTAGGCCAAGGGGCTATAGTTGCGTCTAAACTTGATACTAATGCGGGGTTTGTTAAATTTGCTAATGGTTTCACTATCCAGTGGGGAGCTGGTGGCCAAGATAACGTCGTAAAAACGGAAGTAACATTCCCTATTAGATTCACAAGATTATTCATGGCAAATGCGATTGATGCGTATTGGAGTGGGTCAGATACACCAAGATATTTTGCAAACTCTGTAAGCGAAAGCAACAATACAAAAGCTGTATTTGTTGCTAGTGATAAATATGCTGCTTCTTATTACTGGTTTGCTCTAGGAACTGTCTAATTACCTACCGCGATATATCTGCCCCAAGCACTAGTTTTATTTAATCCATCTTTCGCTGCCTGAGAATATACTTTAACCCCTGTTCTAGTATGCTCTCTAAACGAATGGACCTGGTTATCAACATTGTTGCCATTCACGTCATTACCAACTACTACGTAACACTCTCTATCAAAGGAAACAGGAAATGAAATTGTACCTCCTATTGGTACGTTATTAAACGCTCCCCACTGGATATTAAGCCTTCCCTACGGCCATCCAAACGAAACTGCCTGTGTCCGCTCTGTTGGTTAAGAATCGGATGGTGGTTCTATTAGATTGAGAGAACCCACTGTTCCAAGTAATAAAGCATTGTGCACCAGAAGTTTCAACACTGACAGAGTCATCGGTAGCTAAGGCTATTAGTACGGTGCTGCTAATCGGTATGGAAATATCCTTATAGTACTTATTAGTATCAAACCAAGTTATTCCCCACTGGGGAGTTATTTTAATAATTCTATCGTTTTACGTAATTCACGAATGGTTTTGTGTGTATACACCCTGGTAGTGATATCACCTTGTTTATGGCCTAGTAAGGAGCGTAATGCGTTAGGCGGTGCAACCGCATCAAGTAGACTTGCGAATGTGTGCCTGGTGTCATGGATAGTATGCTTACAATTTAACTGTTTCATAATATCCTGGAAATGCTTACGGAATGATGTGTAGCTGATGGTGTATAGGTAATCTCTAGTATGTAGTTGCTCTATTATAGGCATGATGCGGTGATGTATAGGAATGATACGACCTTCGCCGGCTTTCGTTTTGGCGTGCCTTACGATGAGGTATGATGATCGTCTATTGATATCTTGCCTGTGTAAATTAAGTAGCTCACCTATGCGGAGCCCTGTGTAGAGCAGTATTAAAATCATGCGAGAATAAGATGTATCTATTGTCCATAATTTGTTGATTTGTTGGCGAGTGAATACTCTTCTTCTAATTGTTGGCACATTGGGGCCTAGGTTTAAGTGTAAGGCGTAATTAGTGATAGGGTAATCTTTAATGATTGCGTAATTAAATAATTGATTAAGTAACGTACGGACTTTCTTACAAGATGAGTAGGAAAGTCCTTTTGTGTGCATGGAATTAATCACGTTCTGAAGGTGCTGAAAATGAATATTCGTGATAGGCATATCCGATATGTTGGATATGTGTTTAAAAGCAAT
>QWCR01000752.1_pt1 | contig 13560 bp, 21 predicted proteins | sample 1972581 | NCBI WGS metagenome assembly QWCR01 (sample SAMN09866703, study PRJNA288562) | Human oral metagenome isolate pre4_saliva, whole genome shotgun sequencing... | isolation source: mouth | host: Homo sapiens | place: USA: California
CCTGTATTGGTCTTAACGATTTATTATGACCATTCATATAATATAAAAGCTATTCGTAATTGGTTTGCATTTACGACTTATGAATCGGAACACATTAGTATCCCGTTAATATCGGGACCAGTTAAATATTAATCAAATAACCCCGGAAAGAGAGGACAATCGAGTTCTCTCTTGCAAAAGACTGTAGTTCAATTAATTCAAAGAGCTATTAGTACTCTTTAACGGGACAGTAGTAATCGGAACATGAAGAATTAAGAGCTCTTTTGACAATGGACTCAGACTTCGCATCCTAACACAACACCAGGTACCAGCCTTGGGTGCGCCACTCTCCATATTATCTACTGGAAAGAAAACATTGATATTCCCGAGAGTGCTACATTTTTTGAATGGGTAGGGAACTTAGAATAGAACATTAAGTATGTTTCAATAATAAGAAGAAATGGTATGAGAAACAGAATAATTAAATTGTTTGTTGTAGTTATAGCGTTATTATGTTCTTTATCGCAACATGCGTTAGGTCAAAGACGAGATGGTTTTGTAGACTTATATGCAGTGAAGAAGCACATACTACTTCCCAATGAATATGATGTGTTTAAATGTAAACAGATATCTGACTATTTAGTTTCTTTGTATTTATGTGAAACAAAAAATGATTGTTTAATCAATCCTTCTAACGGATATGAATTTTCATATTACGCAATAGGGAAGGTTGATTTTAAATCCTATTGGCTACTTTTATATGGTCAAACGGATGGATACACGCTTAATATTTATCTTGCATCATATTCAAAAAAAGACAATAGAATAATTGCAAAACTTAGAATCAGTGAAGATGTTGCTGGTGAAAAGGTAATGTGGTATAAACTAAATCCCGATAAAACAATTTCAATTTATCGAAATTATGAAATAGGTGGAGAAGTTGTTATGAAAAAAGAAACTTATCGGCTCAATTACACATTTTCTCGGGCAGACAAAGTCTTGTCAAGAAAAACACATAAACCGCTTATAACGATAGATGATATAGAAATAAGGTAATCACGGATTAAGTGGTATGATTATGGTGTATGCCACAATGATGCTGTGCTGGAAAGATGAATGTAAGACAAGTGTAAATTTGAAACTATCTGGTGTAGAACGGAAATGCCGATTGCATACTGTTTTCGATTTTGCTGTCATTTCTGTCACTTCACTTTTGACATTAACCTACTATCTATAAACCCATTACGCAAAGTGTTAAAAGTGACAGCAACTAAAAATAAAACTAAATTAGAGGTTTTAACCCAATTCGGTCATTAGACCCTAAACATATTTTGTTTTAGTATCGAGCAGATTGTTTGGCTTTGGAACGCAGGCGTAGCGGGCTACGTCAAGTTATAAAGACAGACAAAATGTCGATAAAAAAAGATGTTAGGATACAATACCATACTATCGTAAGAATGTACATATTGTGGTCTAATGACCGATTTAGGTTAAATGATTCCCTCTTGGTTACGTTTACACGTACAATGCCTTTCTCCTTTTCCCATGTTTTTAAGACCCTTTTACAAAATAAAGTTGTATATTTGCCCTTAAAATTGCTATGCTCGATTTGTCTGTTCTTTCCAAAAAGAGACTGATCTTGAAAAGTATAGCCACAACATAACACATAACAAAGAACGTCTGCAGGCACAAGGCCTCACAGTGGATGTCGGGTTGTGGTGTAGGAAAACTTCTCCTCAATGCTGTGATGAGCGGCAAAGGAGGGGAATAATGTCCCAGCCTAACATACATTTCCTACCCATACATTATTCCTATTCTCACCACTGAATTCCGATACCGTCTCTTACAGAAAGCTCAAAAAAGCATTAACCAACGTTTAAAATGAAAATAAAGAGTATTTTAGCTGTTTTTATAATAGTAGGCGGCATATCTTATGCTCTTTACTTTTCATTAGTTACAGATGTTTTATTAAAGTATGGTGAAACAATTCACACAAAGGCTATTATTGAAGAGAGATTAACAGGAAAGACTTCCGATCCAGTGCTGCGCTATAGATTCTTATATGAAAATCAAGCTTATATCGGTTTTGTGTCAGAAACATCACGTTTACATGTGTCTGATACTATTAATATTGTATTCTTAAAAAGTAGACCGTCTATAAACAAACCATTAATAAAATAAATTTTATATGGAAAAGAACTTATTATTCTCATTTGATGATGAGATTACGACTGGGTTTTATTATGATATTGATGGTCATAAAATTGTAGTTTATTTTGCGGCTTATTATGATAATGGGAGGTTCGTAGAGAAGGAATGCCAACTTATTATTGAGAAATGGGAGTATGCAAAAAGTAAATTATCAGTGGATAACCGATATAAAGATTTAGAAGATCATATTGGAATTATAAGCATGATTTTAGATATACATATTGCAGATAAAAAATTGTTCTTAACGGTGAATACATTAGATGGTCAATATGTAGATTTACTGTTTTATAATTGCAATGTTAAAATAGAAGATATTTCTTAAGTAGGACTTGTATAAAACAATATGTGACCTTATGAATTTAAAAATAAAACCGACTCATAGTACCCCTCTGATAATGGTAAGATAACACCTTCTATGTTTTCTTACGTTAAACAATTTATAAAAGGTTTACTTCTAATGGCAAAAGATTTTAATATACAGACATATCCTACATTCTTTTTATTGTTATTGATAATGTTAATACCATTCGCATTATCAGTAGATGATATTATGAATAATGATCAAAGCAATATGAAAATAATATTTTTGATTTCAGTATTTATAATCATCATTCTTATTTATGGATTAGTAAAAACTCGTAAAAGAAAAATAGTTATAAATGAGTTGGGCTTACTAATTACAGAAAAGGAAAGAAATATGAAGATTTCATGGAGGAGATATCGCACGTATTTTTTTTCAACACCATTTTGGGGACTATATATAAGAATAACATTTACCAATCAAAGAGATCCATTAATTATTTACTTTGGTAAAAGCAGTTTGTGGAGTGTCAATTTTTATCGTTTTCGGATAGCCATATTGGCGTTTTCACATAAAAAAGATATAATCGTTGTAAAATCCAATCAATGGTATCTAAAGCTAATATAAAAATAAATACACAGATAGAGAAAAGGCCACATGTCTATATTTGGCAACAGCAAGACAAGCTGCTACACCTATAACACAGGTGGTCAGTGCATCATGAAGTGTTATGGTACGATGGAGGGTGTCTTTATCAATGGAGCATCATAGGGTATTGCCTTCTAAGAGTAATAAGAAGAGGCATGAAGGCGATTCTCGTTATAGAACAATAATAATCATTCAAGAAATGAAAAAGAAACTCATTTTTATTCAGCTCTGTATTGTATTGATTTTATTTTGTATAAATGTAAAAGGGCAGAATGCTTCTCTAAACAAAGCATTGGAAATCTCATACTATAATTTCTTAAGAACAGTACCTGACAGGTGGAAAGATAAATTTGACAGAAAAGATTTCTATCTCGTCAATAATTATAATCCATCCGCTTTTACAAATGATAGGCAGGGATACACTGCTAATAGAGATAGGGCAGATCTTTTGCAGACAAGATAAAATGTGGGCTTTTACAGACGGATATACATCACTCTTTAATGTGGATAATAAAACTTTTAAGGCAATAAAAATCTCTCAGAAAGACTTATATTACAAGCCTGAAAATGCTAAGAAGCAAGGAAAACTTATAGACTTTGACAGTATTTATGATAAGACCGTTAATAGAGCGATTGACTATTTAGAAAGATCGGGAGTCCCTCGGCATTTAATATATATAAATAAGGAATATTTTCCAAGTTGGTTTTTCAAAAACCAACAAGAGAATGTCATTGAAAGTTCTGAATATAAAAAATACATCAAAAAGAATTATTACATTATCGGTTGGCCTATTTTATTTATAAAAAAAGGGAATATAATCGTCAGGTTGCATTGTTCATACAAATCTGGTATAAGAAAGAAAATTATTTCAGAAGTCCAATATACATTTGACGAAAAGAAAAATAAATGGACACTTCATAATGAAAATTCCACTACTATGTCTATTAAAATGAAATTAGTTGATGAGCATAGTAGCAGTGAGGACCTGCCATATATACATCCCCAAGCAATATCAAGGTAATACTAATTTTCTTTTGTGCTGTTGTAATTATGTTTTTCAAGGAATAAATGCTTTGCGGAATAAAGATGTCGAACATTATGGTAATATAATTTTAAAATCAATTAATAGATATGATTATAGGCAAAATAGTCCAATTCCACTGGTTCGGTATTAAAACAATATTAATAGTTCTTATTGTCTTATTCTTTTTCACAATGTATTATTGTAGCCCGAATAAGTTACATAAGCAGTTACAAGGTAATAGTTTTCTTGTTTTTGATAGTCTATCAATTTACAGAACAACTCACATTTACTTTATAGATTATAACATTCAAATAAAAGGGCAGAAAATAACGTTGCCCCCTATTATTAGTAATAGAAGATTTTTACAAACTTATATCTCTACAAAGGGTCTTATGAAACTTGAGGAGAATGGAAAAGGAGAATGGAAAGTGATTAGCAGAAATTCTGATTCTATCTCTATTGAATCAATATCTAATCCTCTTAATGGGCGTTATGCTGTTAAAATATTAGATAACACACAAGGGATAGGACTTGGATATGTAATACTTGATAATGATTCTACACATATCGTTCTACAGAAACATATCCGTCAGTAATGTTGGTGTAATTGAAATAACACCTTTGCCAATGGTATCAAACATATTAATAATGAAAACGGATAAGAATATTATTTGGGTTATAGCATTACATGTAATAACTTTTACATTTGTTATAATTTCGTGGAATCATTATTACGCATACGATTATACCTTTAATCTTCTTGTTATTCTGGGCTGGTATTGCTCTTATGTTTTATCATAACATCGTAATAATGTTTTTATTACAATGTCTGGTCACAAGTTTAATTGCCCTCAGTTTTTTGTACCTTAGAATTAAGCGTAAAGAAAATAAATATATAACGCTATTACTCATAATTATAAGCGGCATCTTTATAGTTCTACCCTTTATAGTTTTATCTATTTTGTAACTATTCAGCGGTATCGATCAGTCTGTATTCTCTCTTCTAAAATCTTCGTATAAAGGCTATAAAGATGCTTATTTTTCTTGCGTATTTCAGATTTTCTTTTTACCTTTACACCTATGAAAGAGCAGGTTGCGGACATATCAAAGGTATTACAAGGCATGACGGAAGAGATACTATTATTGCGTAGAACTTTCAACCAGCAGTATGCTGAGATTGTCAGATTGAACCTTAACATATATGTCCTGAGTCTCCAAATTAGCAAGTTAAAAATCATACTAAAGTACTCTTATACATTTCATTTCGACTTTGGAGTGGACACATTTCTTGAAGTTTATTTGGTCTCAGCAACAGCTAAGAACTACTATAAAACGCCATATAATTCTATTTAGACCTAAAAAACGGATAAATTGCCATACACTGTATATCCCCTGTCATTGTTGAATAGTTACACGTAAAATATATGATGGACAATAAGAATAACTTTATTAATGCAGAAATATTCCTTGATAACATTATTAGGAAATATAAAGTTGAAACGACTTCTAAGTATACGATCTCTGGTAGACCCCTATTTGAGGTAAGTTCAAAGAAAGAAATGAGTATTGTATGCTCTGAGATTGTAGATAATCATTATTTACTTGACATTAAAATACTAAACCAGACCAACACCTACGGTTTAGAATTTTTAGAGCAGAAATCCCTTGAGTTACTTGATAAAGTTAATGATATTCAATCCCACCTACTTATATCAATGGATTTATGTGGTAAGTTGAAGGATGTATTAAATTTTACAGAACTACACGAAAAATGGGAAAGAATTAAAACAGATATAAGAAACTCATCAGTAGAGATTTCCAAAATAATATCAGATGGAAATCAGTTATATGCTCATGGTTCGCAATCTTTTGCTGCAGAACTTAATAAAACGATATTTTATAAAGCTCTTGGAATGAGTTTGATACCTTTTGATGGAATAAAAAAAGAAGGCAACAAGACTTTCCTTTATAATACTTCCTCACTTTTATTCCCTCAAATTGAGAAAAAAGTTTCTATTGTATTAGATGATATTGTTCACTTTAGTGATACACCAGCAACTCTACTAATCTTAAAAAATAAACGTAGTAGAGAAGATTCTGATATTAAGTCAGAATTTATAAAAAACTTCCCATTCTTAAAGAGACAGATGGGAGAATATAAATATGATTTATTCTGCTCAGTTGAAAGAGATAATAAAGTTCAATGGCCAAACTCTATTGAACTAACCATAAGTGAACTGTTAGAACCGATAGTCTCTGAAGTTGCATGTAAGATTGAATTGATAAAGAAGTAAGTGTATTTATAATAAAGTATGTCTTTATGAATTTAAAGTATAAATTTAAGATTGATTCGCTATTAGAGTTTTGGGGCATTCCAGCCAGAATATATTTTATGGCAGCTACTCTTTTTTTCTTGATACCCTTCTATCTGATAGGTTTCCTCACGGTAAAGGATGATTTGCCGCATAGAACAGGTATTGTTAATAGAATACATATACTACAGAAGTCTCATAGTGGTTGGGAGGCAAATTTCACTTTGGAAGGTGATACCAGTCATACCTATTGGCAAGGATATGATAATTCTTATCCGTTCTTTTTATTTCCTCCTAAATATAAACTTGACAACTACATAATCCATAAAAGAGATACAATAAGTTTCTTTATTGATAACGATAAAAATGGTAATTATATAAAGAGTGACCGTTTTTTCCCTGGAGAAGGCCATTCTTTTGAATCAGATGAAGTTATCTATACAGAAGGTCTGGTAGTAAATGGGAAAGAGATAGCATCTCCACTTGTTGCAGCTTTTATACGTACTCCCCTTGCATGGTTAGGGGGGGGAGGGACAATTTGTTTTTGCATATGGTGGTGTCTGTTCGTTATTGATTTTGGCATGTGGTATAATAAAAAAAATATTGATAAAAAAATAAAGAAATACTTTTATAATCAAAATATGTTCATTCGATAATTTAAGTTTAGATCAAAATCATTGACAAGAAGGTATTGTAAAGACTATATGGAAATAAAATACATAAGGGTAAACATTGCATGTCCTATCTGCTTTATGCCGTATGGGAACATAACTATGACATGACAAAGTTTTTTTTTTAGAAAATGGAGCAGAGCCTAATATGGTTTCTCCACTGACAAGTACACCCGATGTAATAGAGCCTCATCCTCCTTTAGAAATTTCATGTTATGATGATTATGGCATGAACTACATGAAGTTATTACTCGAAAATGGGGTTAATCCTAATGATACACAAGCGCAGTGTCCTCTATTTGCGGCTACATTATATGAAGTGACTTTGGATGTATCATCGTTTCTGGCTACTCTGCAACCTACAGAATGGAAACGGCACATAGCTGCTTCTCATGGAATGATAGAACCATTGGGGATGTAGTGAAAAAGCTGTGCGAACAAGCTAAGGTGCAATTAGAGTTGAATCCTGCATTCAAGGAAACCAAAGACTTTATCTGCCAGTATGAAGAGTCGGATTTCGACTTTATCCGTCGTCTTGCTCATCAGTATCAGGAGTGGATGTATTTCGATGGAACTAAACTCATCTTTGGTAAACCAAGGAAATTGGCTGACCCACACCTTACATTATCGAACATGGCTCAGAGTATGACAAAATCTGGGGAATTTATGCGCAGCGTTTTAACTATCAATTTGATATACAATTTGAAAATAAGCAAACAGAGTTACGCAAAGGGAATTTTATTATTAATTTTGCCAATGGTGAGATACTGAATCATGATGACCCTGGATATTTTGAACAGCCTTCAAGACCCAACAAGATAGAGTTCCCATGGATTGCAGATGATATGCTCTATACTGGACATTTTTATTTTGATGAAGAAGAAGTGAAGAAAGCATTTATGGATGTTTACGGCAACAATCCTACTCAGCCAGGAAAGCTAATCATTCAAGTAAGCAAATATAATAACAGGTTCAACATTTATTTGGAAACTGCCAATAAGAAATATAAATTTGAAAAGACAAAGATTCATGTCTTTAAGCAAGGAGTTCATGATTCTGATGACAAAGCGGTTGTAATTTATGATAATCATCCTCAAGATGGTAATGATATTTTTAATTTTATAGGAGAATAAATATAGTATAAGTTTTGTAAAACAACTTTTTATAATGAAGAATCTTTTTTTACTTGCATTTGTAATTTTATTGTCTTGTTCCAATAAAGAGCAAAACTACATCTCCATTGAACAGACAATGTCAGACAATCCAATATCTTTAGCACTTGATAATGATACTGTCAAATATATGGATATCCCTTTAGCTTTCTTAATGAGTAAGACCAGTTCTAAAAGAGTAGTTTTGTCAAGTAGTACATACCTATGTGCCAGCGATTATACGTGTGCACCACACGCTTGGGATTTTAATGGGGCACTATTCTTCAATGTGAATGGAAAGATTGTCCAGACATCTGATATAGAGGGGTTAAGAGAAATGGATAAGCAACCGCGCAAGGTTCTCGTTTATATTCGCTATCAGTGTTTCACACCTGAATTCCAGAAAATTGTAAAAAGTAGTATAAAACTTCCACAGAAGAGCGGAATAGTCAAGATAGGGAGTGTGCAAGAACTTAAAAAAAATAACAAGGAACTGATTGAAAATTTACTTAAGCATGACAGTATCTGCTTTTCATTTGATTATAAAGACGATTTTAATGAATATTGCGTAGGGTATGTGTATTTGCCTGTAAGTGTAAAGTAAGGATCTTGAAAAAATGGACTGATCAACTAAGCTCTTATATATTATGGCACACGGAGTCACAGAGGCGACAGAGATAACGTAATGTCACGGAGGTGCTGACAGCACAAAGACCGATGGAGGTGTAGCGTACAGCTTCTTGATAACTTTAGATGTAAATACTTTGAACAGAAAGTGTCTAATAGAACTGGCAAACAATCTCCGTCGCTCAATGCACCAACGGTGCCTCCGTGACTTCCATTGCTTTGTTTTAATAATTCTCTGTACTCTCCTTTTCTTTGTGTGACATTACGTCAACGTTCTAAACTTAGGGCGGTAAATCTTATCATTCCAAATTATTGAAGATGTTTTCGCACATTCGCACAATCCAAACACTGAGTGTGAAATATGTTTACAAAGGTAAGAACGTTTTTGCTAAAAATAAGCATAAAAATGCTAACTTTCACTGTGGCTGTAACTAACGGATAGTCAACAACTTACAAAACAGTGAGGCAAGAGGTGCTTAATAGGGGCTCAAAAGAGCGTTAGTAAGACCTCAAAAGGGCATCTTTTGCAAGCCAATTGGGCGTCTTTTCGAAGCCAATTGGACATCAATAAGAGTTTAGGCGTTGGAAAATTATTTACATTATAGTACATGTAAACAACTTACTCACAAAAGTATATCAGGTAAAGCTATATAGTTTACAAAATGTTAAAACCTTTATATTTTATGTCTCTCAGTTGTATATCTGAAATTATCTTCTTACATTTGACATATTAAAGACAGAAGATTAAACATTATTCATGTCTATCTAAGAGTAAAACAACTTGTCATGACTATTTATAATACGAAAAATGAGGGTACTATCAGTCTATGTGAGCGTAAGCAATGGAGGGACTGCTCATACAGAACGAAAGAAAAAGCTAATGTCTGTATTTATATATAGAATGCATAACACCAGGCGCTTTTAATTACAAGTTTGTTGTCTATTACCTACGTTATCTCTTACTGGAAGACGAGTTTGATAGACTGTTTGAAGAGGAATAATCTAAATGATAAAAGATGAAGAGTTTCAAAATTAATGCAGAAGGAATAGGTGCAGCCATAGGCTTATTGTTGGTAAACGGGATAGTCTATCTGATTTTTCATCGTACACCAGCAAGCGAGGAAGAGATTAACGCATATATTCAGAACTCGGAAGTTGTGGAACTGACAGATTTTACTTTTTTCGATGTGGAAGACATGGTAGTATATGCAAGACAGCCTTTGAGACGCAACAATAGTACACTGTATAAAGATATAGCAAAAGTTTATTCGTCTGACAGAAAGAAAAATTTTGTTTTAGAGACTTACGACGTTCCTGGCAGAATATCAGTAAATGCAGAGATTTTACGAAGGTGTCCTAAGATTTATCTTGTTGTTAATAAGGATGATTTGCATAATCCAAAATTAGGAAGTAAGGAAAAGCCTGTTCCTGCATTATTGTGGTACACAAGTCCAAATAGTAAGTTTAATCAAGTTCCTGAAATAAATTATATACATAGTGTAAAGGAATACCTTACCTATTGTCGAACTGAATAAAGAGAGAGTATTATAATTGGTTAATGGGTTAACAGAAAGGTTAGATAATATAGAAAAACAAAGATATATTAAAGCAAAAGAACTCTATCAACAAAATGAAGACTTTCAAAATTAATGCACAAGGAATAGGTGCAGCCATAGGCTTATTGTTGGTAAATGGGATAGTCTATCTGATTTTTCATCGTACACCAGCAAGCGAAGAAGAAATTAACGCATATATTCAGAACTCGGAAGTTGTGGAACTGACAGATTTTACTTTTTTCGATGTGGAAGACATGGTAGTATATGCAAGACAACCTTTGAGACGCAACAATAGTACACTGTATAAAGATATAGCAAAAGTTTATCCGTCTGACAGAAAGAAAAATTTTGTATTAGAGACTTACGATGTCCCCGGCAGAATATCAGTAAATGCAGAACTTTTGCGAAGGAGTCCTAAGATTTATCTTGTTGTTAATAAGGATGATTTGCATAATCCAAAATTAGGAAGTAAGGAAAAGCCTGTTCCTGCATTATTATGGTATACGGATCCAAATTATAAAAATTATGAAGTTTCTGAAGAGAATTATAGACATAGTGTAAAGGAATACCTTACCTATTGCCGAACTGAATAAAGAAAGAGTATAATAATTGGCAAGCGAGGAAAACACGATGATATTTACAGGAAAAGGAAAACTGAAGATAGAAATAACGTGTATGAAAGCAAGATATAAGATACTGATAATTTTTCTTCAATTATTTGCATTCTTTAGTTATATAGGCTGCTTTGTTTATCTAACCTATAAGGCTGATAAAGAGTTGATTTTTGTTGATATTCCTGTAAAATACACAAAGGGGGACATTACTGGAAAAGAATATGGGATTACTATCACGAGAAACAGAGGGAGCCACACAATTCACTTAGAATCAAACAAGTTTCCTGATAAGCACTTTAAGGCTCACTATTATATGTCCTTTCCTTATCCACAGCGTTCTTTTGATAGTATAATAGAATCCCACCCAAAAACCTTGCAATGCTATTTGGAGCCTGATTTTAGAGAGAAGCAGGGAAAATACACTCCTTTTGTTTATTCTGGGCAGCGAGAGAAAAGCTCAGTTTATTACTTCAACTTAGTATCTTATGTGAAGTATGAGTATGGTTTTTTATGGATTTTCCTATCAATTTTTATTCTTTTGATGTGTCTTTTCACCGAAAAAATAAAATCAAAAATATTACTTGTAGTAATGCTTTTAAGTACGATATTTTTTATCCTTATATAAATTAAAGTAATAACTTATGAAAAAAACTATTAGCTATATTATCCCTGCTGATCATATGTGGGCTATTTGCTTTCTATATCAAAGCTATTTTATTCGAAAAAAGAATTCCTGTCACTTCTGTCATTGGAAACAGACGTATAACAGTCTGACTTATAATATATTTATACGAATTGTTAAAAGTGACAGCAAAATGAAATCAAAACTATTATAGTAATATGGTTATATTTGTGCAATAGAAAATCATTTAAAGATAATATAATCAAGGAATATGCGTTAGAAGAATAATAGAGTTTATTGAACTTGCCCTTTAATGAGGTTAGGTAATATCATAAATTAAAGTTCTAAGATAATAAACAACTTTGTTTCGGATGATATAAATATAGTGTTTGATGGGAAGTAGCAAAGGAAATTGGGGAAGATATGGATTACAAGCATTTGGAATTTCAGTGCTTGGACCCCTCTTGTTTTATCTTATTAATCCTATCATTGAACATTTTAAGGGAAATCGTGATGCTGTCGCATATACAAAGACATACGTAAGTCAATGGGATAGTATAAAGCTCATACTACCTAATGACTTGTTAGAACAATCGATAAAGGAAGGTTCAAGTCATATTAAGATGTTGTCATCCTACAGAGACAAAAATCGAATAGTTGCAGCAAACGAAATGTAGATTTTTATCTCCCACCTAAGGCTGTTCAACGTATGCGTAACACACCAGACTCTGTTAACTATAAGTTTGCAGAGTATTACTTGCGTTATCTCTTACCCGAAGACGAGTTTGAAAGACTGTTTGAAGAAAAATAATCTAAAGGAGCATTATGATAGGAAGTAATAAAGGTAATTGGGGAAGATATAGTCTACAAGCATTTGGAATTTCGGTGCTTGGTCCCCTCTTGTTTTATCTTATTAATCCTATCATTGAACATTTTAAGGGTAATCGTGATGCTGTAGCATATACAAGGACATACGTAAGTCAGTGGGATAGTATCAGACTTGTATTACCAAACAATCTGTTTGAACAAACCTTACAAGGAGGTACTAATCGTAATAAAATTCTTATAGAAAATAAGAAAAAAAAGATAAGAATTTCAGCTGGTATAAAAAAATACTATATTCCACAATATAGAAAGTACTTTGAACTAATATGGATTCGTGGAATAGATGAGTTTGTAGGTCATTATGGTCGTCATTATGATGCAGCAGGCGTTCAAAATGGCTTAATGCGTGCTGGTATGGTACTATCAGTCTATGTCAATCACAAACAATGGAAGGATAAATCATATGGAACGAAAGAAAAGCCTATGCCAGTCTTTCTACATAGAATCATATCTGGAGATAATATAGAAGAACGAAATAAATTTGCGCTCTGGAGAGATAGTCTTCAACCTGGTGGAGACTTTGTTGATAGTTATCTACCCCCTAAGGCAGTCCAACGTATGCGCAACACACCAGACTCTGTTAACTATAAGTTTGCAGAGTATTACTTGCGTTATCTCCTACCCGAAGACGAGTTTGAAAGATTGTTTGAAGAAGAATAATCTAAAAGTTCATTATGATGGGAAGTAGCAAAGGAAATTGGGGAAGATACGGATTACAAGCATTTGGAATTACAGTGCTTGGGCCTCTCTTGTTTTATCTTATTAATCCTATCATTGAACATTTTAAGGGAAATCGTGATGCTGTAGCATATACAAAGACATACGTAAGTCAATGGGATAGTATAAAGCTCATACTACTTAATGACTTGTTAGAACAATCGATAAAGGAAGGTTCAAGTCATATTAAGATGTTGTCATCCTACAGAGACAAAAATCGAATAGTTGCAGCAAACGAAAT
>QWCR01000375.1_pt1 | contig 13520 bp, 9 predicted proteins | sample 1972581 | NCBI WGS metagenome assembly QWCR01 (sample SAMN09866703, study PRJNA288562) | Human oral metagenome isolate pre4_saliva, whole genome shotgun sequencing... | isolation source: mouth | host: Homo sapiens | place: USA: California
GCAAAATTAGCGGGAATGGAGTTTGAATTTATAGAAAGTGGAATTGAACACATTCATCCTAATACTGCGAAAATAGAAGTTGAAGCAGGTAGACATAGTCTAGATCTTATTGGAAAGTCAATAGGCGGTGGAAAAATGGTAATCTTTGAGCTTCTAGGTTTCGATGTGAACTTATCAGGAGATTTTCCTAGCTATTTCATATTTTATAAATTTAAAGACAATACTAAAAAAAATCTTTCAGTACAAATTGAAGAAATATTCGGTGATTTAAAAGTAAGTGAGATGTATTCAAGTTCTATTCTAGAGGGAATAAACTTATTAGTAGTAGAATCACAAAAAGAATTAACTGAAGATAAGATGAAGAAATTAACTGAACTAGATTATATTAATGAAGTAAAATTTGCAGATAGATTGTAGAGGAACCCAAATGTTTACTAGTTTAGCAGAGATAGTTGAAAAATCAAAATTAGAAAATAAACCAGTTTCAGAATTAATGATAGAACAAGAAATTGAAGTAAATGGAGTTACACGTTCTGCAGTTGAAAAACTAATGAGAAGAAACTTAAATGTAATGATGCAAGCTGTCGAAGAAGGTTTGGCGGGAGTGAGTTCAAAAACAGGACTTACTGGAGGAGATGCTAAGCGACTTCAAGATTATATAAATAGTGGTAAGTCAATTACAGGTAGCGATTTTCTTAATGGAGTTGCAGCGGCAATTGCAACTAATGAGGTAAATGCCTCGTTAGGTTTAATCTGTGCAACTCCAACTGCTGGATCGGCTGGAGTTCTTCCAGGGTGTATTCATGCACTTAAACAAAAATTCGATATTGATGAAGAAACGCAATTAAAAATGTTATTTACAGCCGGAGCTTTCGGTTTTGTAGTGGCGAATAATGCTTCTTGCTCTGGTGCAGAAGGTGGTTGTCAGGCAGAAATAGGTTCTGCAAGCGCAATGGCTGCGGCAGCTATTGTAGAAGCAATGGGTGGAGATGCTGAAATGAGTGCTCATGCATTTGCTATAGCTTTAAAAAATATGCTTGGTCTTGTATGTGATCCTGTAGCAGGATTGGTGGAAGTGCCTTGTGTAAAAAGAAATGCAGCTGGAGCTTCAACAGCACTTATGGCTGCTGACTTAGCATTAGCAGGTATAAAGAGGAGAATCCCTGCTGATGAAGTATTAGAAGCGATGTAGAAATGTCCACGACATTAAAAGAGACTGCCAGAGGTGGTCTTGCAATCACAAAAACTGGAGAAAAATATAGGAGTTTATTATTCGGTAATGATTAATATTTTAGAAAAATCAGTAGGAACTATAAAAGGTGTTGGAAAGAAATATTTACAAACTTTGAACGAACTAGAAATTTATACTATTCGTGATATCTTGTATAATATTCCTTATAGAGTATCTAGTTCTACTGATTTTTCTTCTTCTGTAAAAGATAATGAAAAAGTCATAACTACTGGAAAGGTAGAAACTAGGGTAAGTACCCAGTTTTATGGAAATCGAAGAAGTAGGTCATTTTTTACTTTATTAACAGCTTCTGGCAGTATTAAAATCGTCTTTTTTAATCAACATTACTTGAAAAAAAATCTTGTTGAAGGTAAGGATGTAGTCGTAAAAGGGACGTATAATGCTGCAAATAATACAATAACGGCTTCGAGTGTAAGTTTCAATGTTGTTGATGAAAAGCCTAAAGGTGATAGTATAGAAGTTTTTTATCATCTTAAACAAGGCATTACTCAGAAAAAATTTACAAAGCTGGTTGAAGAATCGTTTAATATGATAGATGGTGAAAATGTTATTTTAGATTTAGTTCCTGAAAATTTTAAAGGAATTTGGAAATTGGATAAGATTTTATATACGCTACATTACCCAAAAAATTCTGAGGAATTTGATAAAGCAAAGAAGATGTTTGCTTTTCATGAGTTGTTTAATTACCAGTTAAAATTACAGCTTCAGAATATAAGTAGTAGAATAGAGGATAGTAGATATTGTGTTGGAATAAAAAATAAACATATAGATGAATTTAAAAATAGCTTACCATTTACATTAACAGTTGCCCAAAGCCGTGTTATTGATGAAATAGTAGATGATCTAAATAATCCTTATAAGATGGATAGATTATTGCAAGGTGATGTTGGTAGTGGGAAAACTGCAGTAGCAGCAGCAACTTTATATGCAACGATAAAAGCCGGCTTTCAAACAGCGATTATGGCACCAACTGAGATATTAGCAAATCAGCATTTTGAAACATTTTTTGAGTTTTTTAAAGATTTGAATATCTCTGTAGCTCTCTTGACTAGTAGTACGCCTAAGAAAGAAAGAAAGACTATTTTAAGTCTACTTGAGGTTGGTGAGATAGAATTATTAATTGGAACACATTCTTTAATTCAAGAAGATGTAAAATTCAATAATTTAAAATATGTAATTACAGATGAACAGCATCGTTTCGGTGTTAAACAACGTCAATTATTAAGTAACAAAGGGGAAGCTGTTAATTCATTAATGATGACTGCAACTCCAATACCGCGAAGTTTGGCAATTACTTTGATTACCGATATAAAAGTATCTACAATAGATGAACTACCGGCTGGCAGAAAGAAAGTTCAGACATATAAAGCTACGAATAAGAGTTTTTACAAGGTACTAGATAATATCCGTATGGAGCTCGATAATGGAAGACAAGGTTATGTAGTTTGTCCATTGATTGAAGAATCCGAGAAGATGGATCTTCAAAATGTAGAGGAAACGTACGAAAATATTAAAAATTACCTACCAGATGATTATAAAATTGCAATATTACATGGTAAAATGAATAATAAGGAAAAAGATGCAATTGTAGAGAGATTTCTAAATAAAGAAATACATATACTTATTTCTACTACGGTAATTGAAGTTGGAGTAAATGTTCCAAATGCTACTTTTATGATTATTGTAGATGCTCATCGTTTTGGGCTTGCGACACTACACCAGCTAAGAGGTCGTGTAGGAAGAAGTAAGTTTCAGTCTTATTGTATATTAGTAACTGATTCAAAAAGTGAACGTATAGATATAATGTGTTTAGAAAATGATGGTTTTAAAATTGCAGAATTCGACTTAAAACAACGTGGACCTGGTGATTTTTTTGGAACAAAACAAAGTGGTGTACCGAGTTTTAAAGTTGCCGATTTAATTAACGATGTTGATTTAATGTACTTAGCGAAAAAGTTAGCGGTGAAAATAATAGAAGTAACTAATAATAAAGAAAGATTATTGCAGTATGTTGGATTAGAAGAAACGATAATATAGGAGGAAACAATGAATAAAAAGTTAAAAAATACTTTTTTAAATATTCTTATCGTAGTACTGTTATGTACATCAGTGGTGTTAATATTTAAAAATCAAATTAGAGAATATTTAACAGGAAATGCCAATGATAAGATTATTACAGCTTATAAAAATAATAAAGGTGAAGTAGACATCCCGTGGTGGCAAAAAATGTTTACGGATAATGAGTCAAAAATAAAATTAACTGACTCAATGTTAGGAATTTTAAAAATTGATAGTGTAGATATAGAAGAACCAATTTTCCAAGATGTTACTGAAATCAATTTAATTAATGGAGTAGCAACATCACAAGAACCGTCACACTTAGATGCTCAAAACGTTGTTATCGCAGGACACAGTGTTCAAGGTGTTGGAATAAGATTTAATAACTTAAACAAAATAAAAAATGGTGCTAAAATTCAAATTATTTCAAAAGATAAATTACGTACATATGAAGTAAACAAACTTTATGATGTAGTACCGACGCAAGTTGAAATTTTAGAACAACATGAGAACGAACCGAAAATATTAAAATTATTTACATGTGATAATTTTAATCCACAAACAGGTGAATGGGAAAGTCGTTTTGTAGTAGAGGCTAAATTAATAGGAGAAGAAAGTGCATAATATTATGAAAATAGGTATCGATATACTGGGTGTAGATGAACCTGGTAGAATTATTAATTTTGTTAATAGTTATAAAGATGAAGAAGTAGAACTTTATGTTTATGGATTTGAAGAAAACTTAAACAAAATAACTAAAAGAGAAAATATTGTTAAGAATGTTTGTACTGAAGAGGTGTTGATGTCTGATGATGCAGCACGTGTTCATAGAAAGAAAAAAGATGCTTCAATGATAAGAATGCTGGCTGATTTAAATAATGATGTCATCGATGTAGCAATTTCTGGGGGAAGCACTGGTGCTTTTATGGCTAGTTCTCTATTTATGCTAGGGCGCATTGAAGGCATCTCGAAACCAGGATTAGCTTCATTATTACCGACAAGATCAGAACATAAGTTCTTATTTACAGATTTAGGTGCAAATGTGGAAGCTAAACCAGATGATTTACTAAACTATGCTAAACTTGGTCAATTATATATGAAATATATTTATAATATAGAAACACCTTCGGTATCATTACTTAATGTTGGTGTTGAAGAATCGAAAGGTAATAAAGTATATAAAGAGGCTCATAAGTTACTTAAAGAAGATATTGCTAACTTTAAAGGAAATATAGAAGCAAGAGAAATCCTTGAACATAAGTATGATATAGTTATAGCTGATGGATTTGCTGGAAATATTTTATTGAAATCTATAGAAGGTGTAGCAAGTTCTTTAGGAAAAATGATTAAGGGTATCTTCTTAGAAAACTTTATAACAAAAATTTCTGCATTACTGGTAAAAAGTGGAATTTCAAAATTCAAAAAGAAATTTGATTACAGTGAATATGGTGGAGCATTCTTATTAGGAATAAAAAAACCAAGTATAAAAGTTCACGGTTCAGCTGATGAAAATGCACTATATTATGCAGTTCAACAAGCAAAACAAATACACAAAACAAAACTTTATGGTATAATGATAGAAGCGATGGAAAAAGGAGAAACAAATTAATGGCAATTTTCGAAGAAGTAAAAGAAATTATTACTAAATATATTAAAATAGATGCGGATAAAATTACTTTAGAATCAAGATTAAATGAAGATCTTGATGCTGATTCAATTGATGTTGCTGATGTAGTAATGGATATTGAAGAAAAATACGGATTTGAATTTTCTGATGAAGATGCAGAAAACATCGTTCAAATCAAAGACTTAGTAAGAGTAATTGAAGAAAGAAAATAAAATGAATAAGAGCTAGAGTTTTACTTTAAGTATGACTCTAGTTTTTTATTAAATTGTTTTACTATAGGTACGATAGTAAATATTTAAACTAGTTGTTAGTTTTATGTGATAAGATAATTTTTAATATTATTTATATCATATAGAATTTACCTTTTTAGCTTTTAAGTGAAAGTAAAATATGATATAATTTATTAGAAAATAAATAAAAAGGAGAATAGTTTATATATGGAAATGTTATTTAAACTATTAGCTGAACATGTATATTTAATATTATTTGTGTCGCTTATCTTGGAGTTTGCGGCTCTTCCTCTACCAGGTGAGACGATGATGGTAGTAGCTGGAATAATGGCATATAATAATCATGGAAGTTATATAGGGATGATTGTTGCAAGTGCATTGGGAACTGTTTTAGGGATGCAATTTTCTTATGAAGTTGGTAGAAGGTTAGGAACTAAGGCAGTTGATAAGTATGGTTCATATATTGGACTTACACCATATAGAATGACGAAAGCAGCTGAGTTTTTTAATAAATTTGGAAATATTGTAATAGTTATAGCATACTTTTTACCAGGTGTTAGACATATACTTGGATATTTTTCTGGTATTTCGCGTATAGATGCCAAAAGATTCCATATATATTCTACAATTGGTGGAATTTTCTGGGTTGTTGTGTTTATTACTCTTGGATATGTATTGGGACCAAGTGCTCCCCACGCATTTAAATTACTACATAAGTATGGAACAATGTTGTTCATTTTAGCAATAGCAGCATTATTTATCTACTTAATTTATAAAAAATTAGGTGCAAAAGATTTTGTTGTATATTTTAAAAAAAGAATGAAATATCTACTAGTTCTTTTATTGATAGATGCTGCTGTTTTAGTTAAGTTTGTAGTGTTAGATGAAAGAACAAATCCGAAATTCAAATCAGATATTATTTTTTATTGCTTAGGATTTTTAGCATTTGTGGCATTCTTATTATATCTAAGGGTATTGTTAAAACATGATACGACTGAAAAATTACTTGTAGTAGTCGATTATCAAAAGGACTTTGTAGATGGTGCTTTAGGGTTTGAAACAGCAGAACAACTTGATCAAGTAATAGCTAACAAAATTGAAGAGTATTTAAAATCTGGTCAAGATGTAATCTTCACAAAAGACACTCACTATACTAATTATCTTACAACTAGAGAAGGTAAACATTTACCTATTGAACACTGTATAATTGATAGCGAAGGTCATAATCTATACGGAAAAGTAGCTGGATATGAAAAACAAGCTAAGAAAGTCTTTAATAAGACATCTTTTGGAAGTATAGATTTAGCAAAATTTATTTCACGAAGTGACTATAAAGAAGTAGAGTTTTGTGGTTTAGTTTCTAATATTTGTGTATTGAGTAATATAATTATGACACAAACTTATAATGAAAAAGTAGAAATTACAGTGGATTTAAATGCTACTAAAGGATTGAGTGAAGAGGTCAACTCATCATTTAAAACATATTTACAGAACTTGACTGTAAATGTAAAAGAATAAAATACAATATGAATCATTATCCGAACATTAAGGAGATGATTCATATTTTTTTTTTGTTTTCATTGGAAAAATAGTGAAGTTTATGGTAAACTAATGAATAAAATTAGGAAAGAAGGGATTATTATGAATTATTTATTAGTGTCACCAAATTTTCCAATTTCACAGGAAAGTTTTGCAAGAAAGCTGGTTGAAAAAGGGGTTAGAGTATTAGGAATAGGTAGTGAAAATTATGATAATCTTACTGATGGATTAAAGAATTCTCTAACTGAATATTATAAAGTAAATGATTTAGAAAATTATGAAGAAGTATTAAGGGGTGTAGCGTTCTTAATATATAAACACGGTGTTATAGATAGGGTTGAGTCTAACAACGAGTATTGGTTGACGTTGGATTCAATAATACGAGAACAATTTAATATCCCAGGAGTAAAACCTAAAAATTTAGATTTTACAAAATATAAATCGAAAATGAAAGAAAGATTTATTAAAGCCGAAGTACCGGTTGCTAAGGGGAGAGCTGTAAAAACTATTAAAGAACTTGAAAAAGCGATAAAAGATATTAAATTACCGGTAATAGCTAAACCAGATAATGGAGTAGGAGCTAATAATACTTTTAAACTTTTATCAAAAGAAGATGTAGAAATATTTGAAAATCAATGGAATCAAGACGTTGTGTACTTCATTGAAAGTTATGTAGATAATGGTATCCTTTGCACGTATGATGGACTAATTGATTCCAAAGGAGAGGTTGTATTTGATACTAGTTTTTATTATACTAAACCTACTTTAGATTTATTAAACGATAGTCTAGATTATGGAAATATAATTTCTAAAGAGATTGATTCCAAATTAAAAGAATACGGTAGAAAGATTGTTAAAGAGTTTGGTATGAAGGAAAGATTTTTCCATATCGAATTTTTCAAATTACCTAATGATGATTATATTGCGTTAGAGTATAATAATCGAATAGCAGGTGGTTATACAGTTGATTTATATAATCATACTTATGAATGTGATTTATTTGAGATGTATGCTGATGTTGTAGTTGGTAATTCACCGAAAAAAGTGCAGAATAACTTTAATGGTATTGCTCTATCAAGACGTGATAAATATACTTATAAATATTCTAATGAAGATATTTATAATAGATATTCTAAAGAACTTCGTTTAATTGATAGAGTGCCGGGAGTATTTGCAACAGCTATGGGAGAGTGGATGTATATCTTGGTAGACAAAAATATTAAAAATATTAGCAAAATGATGAATTATATTCATGAAAAAGGGGAATAGGAGGATTGTTTGTGAAAAATAAGATTATTCAAGGTATTTTACAATTAATTGGAATTATGGCAGTCGGTGCTGTAGTAGGGTATTCTATAGGTAAGATAGCAGGAGATTCACTTTCGAAAGTGGATACGCCAAATATAATATTGTTATTAATTGCAGGAGTAGTAGTATTCATTTTACAAGTCATAATTCATGAAGCGGGACATTTAGTTTTTGGGTTACTATCAGGATACAAATTTATAAGTTTTAGAGTATTTGATTTCAAAATTATAAAAGATGGAAATGGTAAACTTAAAATTAGATTCGAAAGATTAGCTGGAACAGGTGGTCAGTGTCTGATGAGAGCTCCTGAATATGTTGAAGGGAAGTTTAAGTATAAATTATATTTATTAGGTGGAGTAACGTTTAATCTAGTATTTTCTATTGTATTTTGGTTAATCTTACCAAATTATTATACATTATTATTTGCTTTAATAGGATTTGCATTAGCTTTTCTAAACTTGATTCCGATGGGATTCAACGATGGTATGACTTTTTATCACGCTAGTAAAGATGAAACTACTAGATTTGTTCTATACTTACAATTAGAATACGTATATTATCAAAGTATTGGTAAGAATTTATTAATAGAAAAACCTGAAGTAGTAGAGAAAATAAATTCATTAGAAATAACTAATACTAATTATTTAACTGATTCATTAGAATTTATAAAATTAGATGGATTAGAATACTTCTTTGAATTTGATTCATTATACAATGAAGCGAGAAAACTATATGTCAAAAGAGACGATTTATTACCAGTTTATAAAGTTGAACTTATGGCATTGTTAGTAAAATTAATAAGTTTAGTGAATCCTGAAGGTGAACTGCTAGAAGAAATTATGAAGGATAAAACTTTATTAGCAAGGTTTAAACAAAAAAATCCACAAACTAAGAATATTTTAGCGACATACGAATATGGTGTGAAGTTGGATGATGAAAAAGCTTTAGGTTTGATAGCTGAAGCTAGAAAAATAAAAAATAAAGCACCAAATTTATATGTTCAAAATCTAGAAATGAAATATTGTGATTATTTAGAAGAAAAAATTTTAAGATAGTTAATAGAACAATAGCTAAGTCAGTACTGTTCTCCAAAATTATAAAATATTGGGATCGATTACTGATATGGCTATTGTTTTTATTTTTTATAATTACTAATTTACATAATATTATTTTTATGAATAGACTTTTAATGGTTAATTAAAATAGACTTAAAATTTATTGCGAAGACTTGACAAAAGCTTAGTAAAAGCTTAAAATTAGAATTGAATTATTTTTATAAAATAATTTTTTTGAAAAAAAAAAAAAACTGAAAAATTAAAATTTTTCACCATTTTTCAGAGGTGAATTTTAATTGCATTAATGATTAGGAGGGTAAAAAATGTTTAGTAAGAATAATAAGAAAATGATTATTCAGAAAGAACAAGAGAAAATAAATTACTATGGTATTAAGAAGTTTAATGCTGGTACAGCGTCGGTTTTAATTGCTGCTGGATTCGCATTTTTAGGTGGAGGAAGTGCATTAGCAAGTAATGATACAGTCGTAAATGCAACTTCGGAAACAGAAAACAATGATATAGTAACAGCTAATAAAGAAGAAGTTTCTACTACGACACCAGCAAAAGCTAATAAAACTAATTTAAGTGCGGCTATTGCACGTGTTCAAGAGGCAATTGCTAATGCTGGAGTAACAGAAAAAACAGCATCAGTAATAGAAGATTCTAAAGCCGAATTAATAACAGCACAAGCACTTGAAGCAAGTGAAGTAGCTACTCAAGGTGAGGTTGATAAAGCAACAGTTGAGCTTAAAAATAAAGCGTTCGTCTTAGAAAGTATGAAAAAAGCAACTGCTAAAGAAGCTGATAAACCTACAGAAGAGAAAGTAAATAAAAATCAAGATCCGAGAAATGGAAAAGCTATTCCAGGGAAAGGTGAAAGTGGGTTTAGAGCGGATACATCAAGTAATGATAGTGCAACAACACCTACAACAACTGTAACAAATGATGTATTGACACCAACAACACCAGCGCAACCAACTGCGAAAAATATTATAGGTAGTACAAGTACAGTATCACGAGAAAACTTTACTGGTTGGGATACTTATAAAATGCCGTTCGGTGTACAATCTGGATCAGGAACACTAGGAGTAGACTCAGCGGAACAAAAAGCGAATGCTGAAGGATTACAATTCAGAGTGTTTTCTGATCAGAGGGCTGGCACACGTGAAGTTCCTGGACCATCAAACTTTACATACAAATTACAAGCGAGTGATGTAAAAGCTCGTATCGATTATGGATTGCAACTTTCAGCAGAAGAAGTTCAGAAAATTATTGAAGAAGCTGAATTATGGCGAGGAAAAATGCGCTATGACGGTTCGAGAATTCAAAGTTTAGTACCTTCAACATATTATGGTGGTGGATCATACGAATATTTAATGTCTAGTATTTATAAACTAGGATATGAACAAGGTATCGATAAAGTATATATTAAAGATGTAAGTAAACGTATTGAAGTAACCGAGGAAGCAAAAGCTGCTGGATGGACTGTTTCAGATTTTACAGTATATAATTTCCCAGGTGCTACATATGACAAGCAAACAGATAGTGTACAAGGGGTTCTTACACATAATACTCCATTCAACTATCAACAATTAAGGACTCGAGTAACTTTTAAAAATACTATTACTGGTAAAACATTAATAATTCCTTTAGATGATCATCGATTTGGTGGAGTAGCTTGGAAAGATACTACACCACCTAAAATTGGAATTAATGATACAGTGACAGAAGGAAAAGTAGGAGAAAATCTTGTAGTTCCGGTTGAATATAGAGATGCCGGTGGTTCTCATGCCGGAGCACCTAATGGTAGAAATATTCCTTATAATTTAACAGATGAGAATGGAACACCGCTAGATCGTACAATTACTATTAGAGATACGGTAAGTCGTGCTATTGTTGGTGTTTCTGGAGCGAATATTACAGGAACTACTGGAGCAGGAGCAGGGAATCCTACAGAATTAACAGGAACTGACACAAAAATTCCTGGTGTAGGTTTCACAATTGCCTCGAATGATATGACAGATAGCAATCCGAATGGATTTAAAGGAACTCCTACTGAAGCAGGGATTTATCGCGTATCTATTTATGCAAGAGACTATAATGTAACCAATGCAAATGAAGCGTATGCTCACGCAACCTTTAAAATCGCACCCGCAGTATCTGTAAAAAATGTACATGCATATGATAAAGAAGTTCCAATTACGATTTCAAACGGTGCTTCAGAAGCAACTATTTCATTACCAGATGGAACAAATACTAAAATTGTTGCTAAAAATGGTAAATGGGTTGTATCAGAAACAACTAATACAGCTGTAAATGTCAATGATGAAATCGGTACAGTTGGAGAAACATTTAACTTAAAAGTTCTTCCAACAGCAACAGCAAAAGCGGCTACTGATACGATTAATGTAACAGCAAGCAGTGAAAATGTAACAGCCACTTTCACAAGAGCGGAAGTAACTATAAAAACTCAAGTTGGAGATAATGTAACCGCAACATTCAATAAGACAACAGGTCGTTGGGAGTTACCTAGTGATATTGCTGAAAAGAAAATTGTTAATAGCGATGGAACAACTACATGGTTAAAACGTGACTTGTATGTTGATGTAAATAAAAATGGTGAAACAATATTTAATGTTTATGAATATACTCGTACGTTAGATGCAACAGGGAAGGTGACAGCTGTTAATAATCCTACTCGTACGCTGACAACTTATAACAAAGAAAATGTAGCAAACAGTACAGCGGAGTTAGCAACTGATACGAATAAAGGTATGGTTGTTACTGTTAAATACGATAAAGGTACAAATACGTGGTCAGCAAATGACAATTCAACTGTAACAGCAACGAAAACTGGAGATAAATGGACAATTTCTACTTCATCAGGCTTCACTGGAACAGTCGATGCAGTTCATGCAGAAAGTTCAGATAAAGCATCTGTATTAAATGATGCTCCAGCTGTGACTTCAACTTCTTATACAACTGTAAAAGGTGCAACAGTTGACTTAGTAAAACAAGCATCTGCTGCAGTGACAATCACTGACAGAGAAGATGATGCTACTACAGATCCAACTAAGAAGGAAACCACTGTTACAAAAGTAACGTTAACATCTCCTTCAGGAAAAGTAACGGAATATCATAGTGCAGCAGAAGTTGCAGCTGTGAAGTTAACAGAAGCTGGCAATTATACTGTTAAAGTAGATGTAAAAGATAGTAATGGAAATGTTGTGACTGCCAATACTGATACTGAAACTGGAACTGATAAGGGTGCTGAAACTGCTGTAAATTCAACTACTTACACAATAACAGTCAAAGATCAAGAAACGAAGAAATTATATAAAGTTGAAGATGATACTGTTACTAACGATGAATTAAAAGGAAAAGTAGAACCTACAACTATAGATGGATTTACTCCAACAAAAAATGATTTTACAAATATACCTACAACAGCAGGAAAAGCTGGTCAAACAATACCAACACCTGCATCAGTTACATATACAAAGGGAACAGAAACAATCCCTGTAGAAACTAAAGTAGATGTAGTTGTTTTAGCAAAAGTAGAACCAACAGGAGTAACAGTTCTAAAAGACAGTACAGGTTTAGATGAAGCGGTTAAAGCTAAAGCAGTAGAAGCAGCTAAAGCAGTTCCAACTGACAAATTACCAGATGGTGTGACAGTATCTGTGAAAGAAGTTAAACAAGGAACAGTACCTGCCACTTCTACAAATGGAGTCCAAACTCCTGCAACGGTTGTTGTTGAATATAAAGATGTTAACAATAATGTTGTAGCAACAAAAGAAGTAACAGTCCCAGTAACAGTAGTAAGCTCAACACCAAGTAAAATTGTTGTATTTGAAGGTGAAAAACCAACAGCGAATCAAGCAAAAGCAGCAGTAACACCAGGAACAGATGGAACAAAAGGTGAACCAACAACATTACCAGAAACAGCAGGTAAAGCAGGGGCAACAGATGTTAAAGTAGACGTACCAGTAACATATGACAATGGTAAGTTAACAGAAACAGTAAGTGTACCAGTAACTGTATTACCAAAAGCATCAGGTGAAGTTGAAGTACCAAAAGGTGAGAGTGTAGATAAAGTTAAAGAAGTTGCTAAAGCAAAAGCAGCAGCATTAGTAGAAGCAGCAGACTTCAAAGGAAAATTACCAACGGGAGCAACAGTAACAGTTGGGGATATTACAGAAGAAGTATTAGCGACAATAACTGCAGAAAAAGGTACAAATAGAGGTATTGTAAATGTACCAGCAACATATACAGTAGATGGAACAACATACAATACAACAGTCCCAGTAACTATCAACGTATTAGGTTCAGAAACAAAACCAGTATACACGGTAGAAGGAACAAAACCAGATGCTGAGAAAGTTAAGAATGCAGTAACACCAGGTAATGGGGGAACAGCTAACGCTCCAACAGAAGCAGGATTACCAGAA
>QWCR01001559.1_pt1 | contig 13485 bp, 7 predicted proteins | sample 1972581 | NCBI WGS metagenome assembly QWCR01 (sample SAMN09866703, study PRJNA288562) | Human oral metagenome isolate pre4_saliva, whole genome shotgun sequencing... | isolation source: mouth | host: Homo sapiens | place: USA: California
AAATCTAACGTGGAATTACAATGGCTTTCATCTTGGTTTGACGGGTGTCTTCTCTCGTTTTAATCGACCACTAACACCTGATACAGCTTTATATTACCGACGATATGCTCCCGCAGGGAATGGTTTTGGGAACATAGGGATTGATTATGGCTATCAGCACCATCGTTTCTCGATTGCAGGAGAGACGGCAATCGACTCTAAAGGTAGTCTGGCTACAACGAATAACCTTTCCTTTCAGTTATCCCCCTCCATTGCTTTATTCTCCGTTCAGCGTTATTATGCTTATCAGTACCAGGCACTTCTTGCACGTAGCTTTGCTGATGGAGGAAGCGTTCAGAATGAAAGTGGCATTCTTTTGGGAACGAACTGGACAGTAACACGTGGGCTTTTGGTCATGGCTTATACTGATTTTGCTTACTTTTCCCATCCTCGTTACGGTGTACATCAGGCAAGTCAGGCATGGGATAACGTCCTGATGACAACGTATAAGTATCATCATTGGGAGTTCTTGGCACGTTACCGTCTTAAGATTAGAGGTAAGGACAATGCCGACAAAACAGGGATAACGAATGAAACGGTGCAACGTGGCAGGTTGTCTCTGGGCTATACATCGCATGGATGGAGTCTGTGTACACAATTAGATGTAGCCCTAAGCGATTATCTGAAGCGTAGTTTTGGTTATATGGCAACGGAGAGTGTGACCTGTAATGCACTCTCTTGGCTTGCGTTTACCGTCACTGCCGGCTATTTCCATACGGATGATTTCGCCTCACGTCTTTATGTTTACGAGCGTGGACCACTCTATTCTTTTAGCTTTCCTGCCTATTACGGTCGAGGACTACACGGCAGTCTCTTTGCTCGTACCGACCTTTCTCGTCGGCTTATGTTGATTCTTCGTACCTCCTTCACCCATTACTCTGACCGTGATCATATCTCTTCTGGCCATCAGCAAATCAATTCTTCCACTATGAGTAGCCTTGATTTGCAAGTGCGTTGGCAGTTCTGAAGTAATGACAAGCCCTACAGTTGCCTCCTGCTTCCTTATCTTTCTTATCTGAAAAGGTGCTGTTCTGTGTGTAAAGAGTGCCTTGAAAGTGTTCTTTATATGCATGTCTTTTCTTATTATCTAAGCGTGATAATTAATTATCACGCTTAGATAATTATTTATCAGACTTAGATAATTATTTATCACGCTTAGATAATAATGGAAAACGCGTATATAAACACAACTATAACCGCTGATTATAATCGTAGAAGGTGCATAAATCGACTCAAATATCCATAGAGTCAGTTCTCTTTTTTGGTCCATGATGAGCTGATAATTGGCTTATCTTTACTATATTTGCACTGATTAGTATTTGTGGAGTATGAATAGCTCAAGCGATGTATTATGATATTTGCATTGTCATCTGCTCTCTTTTGAGGATAATTGGCTGAAGAAATAGCTTTCAAAGGGACTTTTATCGTTAGTACTCCGTGTGCTGTTTTAATTGATTTATACATGAAGATATTCAGAATGAGACCTTTTAATAGTAAGGATTGCTTGTGTTTCAGGTTGGTTCTTATGTTTGTTCTGTTTGTCAGTTTTGATGTACTTGCTCATTCACAGACTGACATTGGTAAGCAGGATATAACCCATTTTATTCCCAAGGGATACAAACTCTTTGACAAAATATATGGTGATCTGAACCAAGATGGCACTACGGATTGTGTGTTAATCATAAAAGCAATGCGTAAAGATGGCTTTGTGAAAGGTGATGATAGCAATGTTATAGACCGTAATCGGCGTGGGATTATTATCTTGTTTAATAAGCAAGACAAGTATGAAGTAGCCTTAAAGAACTACGATTGTTTCTCTTCTGAGAATGAGGATGGCGGCGACTATGGTCCTCCAGAGCTATCAATTAATATAAGGAGGGGTAAGCTATATGTGGATTATAATTATGGGAGATATGGCTTTTGGGACTATTGTTTCCGTTATCAGGACTCAGATTTTGCTTTGATAGGGTTTGATAGGTCCGAGAATTGGGGTGCAACAGTCTTTACAAAGAAAAGCATCAATTTCCTTACAGGTACTGAATATATTGATAAAAATATCAATAGTAAGAATCCTGATGGGAAGAAAGTGTTCAGAAGAAAGATCGTAAAGATGGCGAGGAAGCCGTTGTATAAACTATCAAAGATAAAAGACTTTGATGACCTTGGTGTGGTTCTCTACTGGGGAAAGGCTTATTTAAAAAATTGAAAAGGCAATTATAAAGTGCTATTTGCTGCACATTATAACTGCCTTTTGATGTATTTTGGGAAAGCTTAGTATGCTTTCTTTATCCTACTTGACTACCTGGCTTCACCTTATCCAGTGTTGTTGTGACTGCGAGAGAGCCGTCAAAGTTGACTGCAGAGAGGATCATTCCCTGGCTTTCAATGCCCATCATCTTTCGAGGAGCAAAGTTTGCAACGAAGAGAACATCCTTGCCTGTGAGCTGTTCTGGCTCATAGTAGGCTGCAATACCACTGAGGATGGTACGTTCAACACCTGATCCATCGTCGATAGTGAACTGCAATAGCTTCTTACTCTTCTTCACTTTCTCACACTTAATGATATGTCCTACACGGATATCCAGCTTCTCGAAGTCGTCGAAAGGAATCTCTTTCTTTATCGGTTCAGCCTTGTAAGCAGCTTCCTCGTTGGCTTTCTTTGTCTCTTCCAACTTACGGAGTTGTGCCTCAATGGCATCATCTTCAATCTTTTCAAACAGCAGTTCTGGTTCTGCAAGCTGCTTCCCTGCAGGAAGAAGATTGGTTGAACCAAGCTCACTCCAGTCGTATTCCGTCATGTTTATCAGCTCACGAAGCTTCTTACTTGAGAACGGAAGGAATGGCTCGAAGGCTATACTGAGGTTCGCAACAAGCTGAAGTGAGATGTTCAGAATCGTCTCTACACGCTTAGGATCAGTCTTCCAAACCTTCCATGGTTCACATTCTGTGATGTATTTATTACCAATACGAGCAAGATTCATCGCCTCTTTCTGTGCCTCACGGAACTTAAAGGCATCAAGATAAGCCTCCATCTTCTCCTTGACATCCTTGAATTCCTGGATAGCCTGGCGGTCAATGTCCTGCAGTTCACCACATGCTGGAACGATACCGTCCCAGTATTTCTTTGTCAACTGCAATGCACGGTTCACGAAGTTACCATATACAGCAACGAGTTCAGAGTTGTTACGCTCCTGGAAATCCTTCCATGTGAAGTTGTTATCCTTGGTCTCTGGCGCATTGGCTGTGAGCACATAGCGTAGCACATCCTGCTTTCCTTTGAAGTCATGGAGGTACTCATGGAGCCATACAGCCCAGTTCTTACTTGTTGAAATCTTGTTGTTTTCCCCTTTGACAGGAACAGGGATACCCCAATCAAGGTCACGGGTCATTGCACGAGGCTGTAAGTCCATGTCTAGCCAGCTCTTACACTGTCCATAGACATTCGGACGCCACTCTTTATGATCCTCAAGAATCCATTGTTTCAACCATTCTTGGTAGTTATTCAATGGCAAATACCAGTTTTTCGTCTTCTTAACGACTGGTTTTGATCCAGAGATAGTAGAGTGTGGGTTCTTCAATTCCATAGGACTGAGGTCGCTACCACACTTCTCACACTGGTCACCGTAGGCATTTGGGTTGCCACAATGTGGGCATTCACCCATGATGTAACGGTCGGCAAGGAACTGATGAGCCTCTTCATCGTAGTATTGTTCGCTCTCTTGCTCAACGAGTTTGCCGTCATCATAAAGCTTACGGAAGAAGTCTGAGGCAAATTTCTCATGTGTTTTACTCGTTGTACGACTATAGATATCAAACGAAATACCGAAATCTTTGAAAGAGTCTTTTATCAATTTGTTATATCTATCGCATACATCTTGTGGTGTAATGCCCTCTTTCTTAGCGCGAATAGTGATTGGTACACCGTGTTCATCGCTTCCACAGATGAAGATTACCTCCCTTTTCTTCAGTCGGAGATAGCGAACATAAATGTCAGCAGGAACATATACACCTGCAAGATGCCCTATATGAACACCACCATTAGCGTATGGCAGTGCTGCCGTAACGGTGGTTCGTTTGAATTTCTTTTCTTCCATAAATGTCTGTTCGTTGTTTCTTTGCTAATATCTGCACGTTGTTTCTTTGCTGCAAAGTTACTGTAAATAAGGTAAACGACAAAGGATTTATAGATAAAACCCAGCCGTATCCTATGCCGTTACCTTGTTTTTGTTTACCTTTGCACCTGTTTTAAGAAAAGATAGTAATGAGTAAGGATAACATTAGTCACACTTCTGTGCGTCATAAGCTTAGTTTAATAGGTGTCATAGTAACCTTAGGTATTGTCTTTGGAGATATAGGTACGTCACCACTTTACGTGATGAAAGCTATTGTAAGGGCTGGTGATACGGTCAATGCAGAGTATATTATTGGTGCAGTATCATGTATTATCTGGACCTTAACACTGCAGACAACAGTTAAATATGTGCTGATTGCACTTCGGGCAGACAATAAAGGGGAAGGTGGAATACTTGCTCTTTATGCCTTGATACGTAGACATAGCAAGAAATGGTATTATCTTTTGGCTATTATAGGAGCAAGTACGTTGATTGCAGATGGCGTCATTACGCCGTCCATTACGGTCCTTTCAGCTATTGAAGGATTGCGTGCTTATGAGCCAGAGACGCCAGTTGTGCCCATAGCCCTTTGTATTGTGACGGTATTATTCTTCATTCAACAGTTCGGAACGAATGCTATTGGAAAACTGTTTGGCCCATTGATGCTCATATGGTTTACGTTGCTTGGGGTGCTTGGAGCAATGAATATCGGAGAATATTTCCCTATTCTTCAGGCTTTTAACCCATTGCATGCTGTCCGTTTGCTTGCCAGTAGTCCTGAATGGTTCCTTATTTTGGGCGCCGTTTTCCTGTGTACTACGGGTGCTGAAGCCTTATATTCCGACTTAGGGCACTGTGGAATCAATAACATTCGTACGAGTTGGGCGTTCGTAAAGATAATGCTTATCCTCAATTATCTTGGTCAAGGAGCATGGATTATCTCACATGTTGGCAATCTGACCCCAGGAGTTAACCCTTTCTATGCTATCATGCCACGTGGCATTCTCTTCTTTGGTATAACCATGGCAACCATTGCTGCCATCATAGCCAGCCAGGCTTTGATAAGCGGTTCGTTCACAATCTTCAGTGAAGCAATGAACTTGAAGTTCTGGCCAAGGCAGAAAATCAAGTATCCAACAGATGTGAAAGGACAGCTCTACATCCCGTTTGTCAATATCTCTTTGTATGTTCTCTGTGTCATTGTGATACTTTTCTTCCAGAATTCAGAGAACATGGAGGCTGCTTATGGGCTGTCAATCACAGTCACAATGCTGATGACAACCCTACTACTCAGTGCCTATCTCACTATAAAACGTACTCATCGTTGGGCTGTTACATTGTTCCTTATAGCCTTTGTTGGGCTTGAAAGCATCTTCTTTGTCGCCAATATGGCGAAGTTCATGCATGGTGGTTGGGTTACAATGTTGCTTGCCAGTGTGATGATCGGAATAATGTATATATGGTATAACGCCACTACAATTCGTAATGCACAGATTATTGTGCGTGACATAAGGGATTCGTACGGTATCATTTCCGATATTAAGGCTGATGAATCCATACCAAAGTATGCAACGAACATTGTCTATCTTAGCAAATTGGGTGGTACATATGAGATTGAACAGAAGATACTTTATTCGATAATCAATAAGCATCCGATGCGCGCTGACCACTATATTCTCCTTCATATAGACTATCAGGACACTCCATCAACGTTGGAATATGATACCGTAACATTGATTCCTGACACGCTTTATCGTATTAATTTGCGTCTTGGATTCCGCGTTCATCCGTTGGTTAACCGTTATTTCCGTCAGATAATAGAGGATATGGTTGCACAAAAGGAGTTCTCTTTGGCTTCTGCTTACCCTTCTTTGGTAAAGCATAAGGTGATGGGTAACTTTGTTTTCGTGCTGATTAATCGTCTTTATGCAACCTATAGTTACTTCTCTTTCCGTGATCGTATGATCATGAATGCCTATGAATGGATAGATAAGTTGAAGTTAAGCATAACACGATCCTTGGGTTTGGATACGAGTAACGTGTTGATAGAGAATGTTCCTTTGGTTGTTCGATCACGTACAAGCAACCATTCAAACGCTATTCCACGGGTAGAAAGAGTGGAGAATGAGGAGGAAGAGAATGTGAAATAGACGAGCTTACATCGTTATACATATTCTTCTTTTGTAAGATAATTTCTCTTTCGTTTTTTAGAAGGGCATCTATTGCTGTTTGTAACTAATTGATAATGTTGATGTTATGAAACGGGAAAAAGTTGGTTTTCTTTTGTTTCCTCTTTCTTTGTTGATCGTAAGTTGTAAGATTATTTCTAAGCCTCTCAACTCATCCCTTCAGCTTTCTCTTTCTTGCTTTATAGTTCTTTACATTACTATGTAAAGCTCACTTAACGGGTGCTGATTTGTAGAGAACAGCTATTCCAGTACTATCAGTCTGACCACTGATTGTTGTTGCTGTAACAGTCCATTGGTTACCGCTCACTTGGTCTGTATATGTTCCAGGGACGGCATAACTGCCTCCATTTGCTACTGTTACTGTTCCGCTACCATTGAAGTTGACGATAATAGCGCCGCCCCCTTTGCGGGTGATAGAGGCTACACTACCGTCTGCAGAGTAGTAATCTGGTTTACCATTCATGGCATTATGGAACTTATTTACCTCAGCAACGCACTTGGAAGTGAAGTGCATTGAGCCTTTTTGTGGCACTTTTGCCCCCACGCCGCGCCTTATAGGACGAGAGAAATAGAGTGCTGGAATGCGGTTATGGGATGCTGCTACGGCGTAAGCACGGTCTATTATGTCTTGGCTAACACCAACACTTTCACCTCCTTGGTTGCAATATGTATCGTGACTTTCTCCCCAATAAACCACCTTATCAGTATTAAAACGTTTCGTATAGTTGCCTGTTCCATACGGAGTTGCCTGATGATTCTTAGCAGAACCTAACACGTTGTTGGTCCCATAAGGGCTGTCTGTGATGCTCATGTAGGTCATGTATTCAGGAATAAGCTTACTATCATCCCCTCCGGTATCGTTAAGTATCTCTCCGTAGTTGTACATTGTCTTGTCAATGACCATCGACCAAAACGGATCTCCTTCTGATGGTAAGCCAATATGCTTGGCTGCGTCCCATCTACAACCATCTACTCCGAGTGCTTTCAGCTTCTGTACGTAGGCTTTAAACTTCGAATAGACACGTTTATCTTCGGTTTTTAGGTCCTTCATGCCTATCTCTCCGTGTGTAACTTGGTATCGATCGTTCCAGTTACTTACCTTTCCAAGGGTGTGATAGAGGTCTATATTTTTCCAATAGTCGGCTACTATGTCTAAAGAACCTTCTGTATGATTTGCTATAATGTCAACAATTACCTTGAGACCTTTGGCATGTGCGGCATCACAAAGGGCTTTTAGCTCCTCTTTAGTACCAAGAGGGTTGGGCCCAACCTCTGTGTTATGGGGGCGATAGAGGTCATACCACATCAATGTATCCGTATTATTGGTTTGTGCAGGAGATGTTTGTACGGCTGTGAAGCCAGCCTTTTTGATGTTATCTAACTCTGCTTTAATGTCCGAATACTTCCAGTCAAAGCAGTGAAGGATGGTTCCTTCCTGAATAGAAGGGGCTTGTGCCCATGCAGTTGTCAGCCATGTGAGAAGAAAAAGGAGGCTAAGCAGTCTGGTTTTGTTGGTCTTTTGCATCATCATATATAAATAGGTTTTTAACTGTTTTGTTGTGAATTCTTTGCCATTGAGACTGTCTATCTCTGCGGAAAGTGTGTGCAAAGAGGGCTCAATAAGGGCGTTTAGGTTTTTAAAGTACGGATACAAAGATAGCTTCAATTCATATTATTATATTGCTTTTGTGGGGGAAATGGATGGCAACCATTGTGAAAACGATTGCGCAAGGTGATTCTTTCTAATAGTAAAAGGGTGTCTTTTACGTTCGTGTTGATGGTGAATACATCTGGAGTTGACGGTAAACACGAGTGGACTTTTCTGTCTTCTGTCAGTCTCTTTATAGTAAAGTGCTGTCGAAAGACATGTCTTTTGCTGTTATGGGGTGCGTGAATTCTAAGTGTTCTGCATGTAGCCAAAGTCGTTCATCACGCTTACCATAGAGTGTATCACCGATGATAGGCGTATCCAAACCCTCTTTATGAGCACAGTGAACACGTAATTGATGGGTGCGACCTGTCTGTGGATGGAGTTGAATCTTTATGGCTTCTTGGTTGTCTTTCCCATATTTTGTCTTTCCCACAACGTGATATTCTGTAATGGCAGACTTCCCATTGATGTGGTCAACCATCTGTCTGGGACGGTCATTTACGTCAGGTGTGAGTGGAAGAGTAATTCTTCCGTCTGTGGGTTTGTGCTTTTCAAGAAAGGAGAGGGGCAACAATGCAACGTATCTTTTACTGACTTCATGGTGTAAGAATTGCTTTTGCAGTGCTTTATAAACAGACAAATTGCGAGCAATGACTAATAGTCCACTGGTCGACATATCCAATCTGTGCACCATAAAGGGCTCATTCTCTCCCTTCCATCGTTCTTTCAGGATACTGTAAACAGATGGTTTCCCACTCTTTCCAGGCACAGACAGTAAGCCGGATGGCTTGTTGATAACAGCCAAATAACTGTCTTCATAAATGATTTCAATGGTCTGTTCGGTGCTGTTGCTTGCCGTATCACAGTTGGTTTCCAATCCTTCCAGCATCCACATAAGGATAGGTTTACACTTCCCATTGCATGCTGGATAGTAAGAACCATGTTGTCTTACTTCATTCTTGGGCGCAGGTCCCCACCAGAACATCGCCATAGCGATGGGTTTATAGCCCTGCTGAAAGGCGTATTGAAGCAACTTTGGCTCACAACATTCCCCTGCTCCAGAGGGTGGGAGTAATGATATTGAGATGTTTTTATCCTCTGTTTTGTCTGCTGAGGCTGATAGTTTCTGTACCATACGGGTACGTGCGGCACTGTTAAGCAGGTAATAATCCCGAAAGATATCAAGCAAATTCTTGCGTTCTCCACGTGCATTGAGGAGTGAGAACTGCGAGAATAGCCAGTATTGTAGCCTGTCCGACTTCAGTTTTCGTTCACGTTTCCATGCCGTTATCTTGTCCTGTAACAGCTGCAAACGTTGCTTTGCAGCATCAATCTGTTCGTTGTAAGTAAGTTTAGTGCGGTGCAATTCAGCTTTGAGAAACTGACTTTGACGGATCATTTCATTGTGTTCCTGTTCAGAAATGAAAGCCTCTTTCCGCCGTTTGTCACGTAAAGCCTTGGCTGCTTGCATGATGTTTCGCTTCTCGTCAAGCACCTTTTGCGCCTCCTGTTGAATGTCTTTCAGTTGTTGTTGTGCCTCTTTATACTCCTCAGATGCCTGTAACTGTGCTATCATATGGTTCAAAGAAGATATCTCAGCCTCATGAATCTTGAAGTATCCGTTGGGTTGTAGATAGTCGAATACAGCAGGAACGAAGCCTTCAGGCTCGTTTTCTATCTGTCCAGAGTAGGCTTGTAGATATCCCAAACGTCCTTTATTCATTACTATCAGTACACCATACATCTTTCCTTCTATGGGGTTGACGGGTAATTTTGACTGTAATTCCTTTACTGCAGCACGGCAAAGTGCGTCCGGTTCATAATCAAAAGGGTTATTAAACCGTACGGGTATAGGTGCATTTATGTCTAAAGGATGAAACATCATGATGCAAAGTTACGAAAAAGTTACTGGCTTAGCAAGTGAAAGAATCATGTGATTTGTTCGGTAAATGGGTGTAACAGAGGAATTATTATCGTATGGATAATCAGGTGAAAGATGCTTTTGTTAGGATAAAAAGCTGTACATTTGCCTTCATGAAACGTACATTTCTTATATTTTTTATCCTTATCTGTTGTTGTTTTTCCGTACAGGGACAACAGAAAACGGTACAGAAACCACGCCTGAAGGTGGGACTTGTATTGGGCGGAGGTGGTGCTAAAGGGGCTGCAGCAGTAGGAGTTCTGAAAGAAATAGAACGTTCTGGGATTCCTATTGACTATATTGCAGGTACGAGTATAGGTGCAATCATTGGTGGATTGTATGCACAAGGCTATCGTACCAATGCCCTTGACACCCTGTTTCGTTCACAACATTGGCTCTCATTGTTGTCAGATAGAGACACAACTCTTACTGGAAAGATATTGAAAGAGGTGGATGGAGTGACTTATCTCTTTGGCTTTCCCGTACGTCGTAAGGCTGTTGTAGAGCGTAAGAAAGGGTGGGGACTTTCACATGGTGACCATATTTACGACTTTCTCGACTCACTTGTGTCTCATTCTCCAGCGGAGAAAGGGGTGGTGAAGTGTACTATTCCCTTCTCTTGTGTAGCTTTTGACATTCGCCGTCGGCAAGAGATTGTACTTGACACGGGGAACTTAGCACGTAATATGCGCGCCAGTATGGCTATCCCAGGTATGTTTAAACCTGTTGCAATGGACACCTTGATGCTGGTGGATGGTGGTATGATAAATAATCTTCCAGTAGATGTGATGCGGAGAATGGGGGCAGATATAGTGATAGCTATAGACCTTCAGCAGCGTAAACATGATGATTATCATTCGCCTTTTGCCTTCCTTAGAGGACTTGGTGGGGTCTTTAGCTGGTTGGCGGAACGCCCTGATATAAAAAAGTATAATATAAACCGTACACAAGCCGACCTCTATATCAATCCTAATTTAGGCTCTTATGGGGTGACAGACTTTAAGCCTGGAGCCATAAAAGATATGATTCGGATAGGAGAAGAGACGGGAAAGGCATTCGGGTTTGTAATCTTCAGAATCCCAGATAGTTACAGATGGGCTTGTAAAAGGGCATGTTTTACGATGTAAAAGGGCGTCTTTTACATGTCAAAAGGGCACCTTTTACAATGCAAAAGGGCATCTTTTAGAACACAAAAGACGCCCTTTTAAAATTCAATAAGAAAGTTATTTTACAAAAATAGAATTTGTTCCGTTCTTGAATCAAGTTTGTTTTAGGTGAAATAAAGTGCCTGAAACAAAAAAAGAAGTAACCTTTTGGGGTTACTTCTTTTGTCTACATCCAGACTGAATGGTCTCATAAAACTGGCTGAGAATGCCTAACATGTCATCTGGAAGATAGCTGATAGCCTGCTCAATCATGGTTTCTGGCACTTGGTAATATGCTTCCGCAATAGCTCCGGCAATGCATGCTTTCGTGTCAGTATCACCATCGCAGAGGACAGCAAGGCGTATTGTCTCTTCAAAATCATTAGCATCCATGAAGCAACGCAGTGCCATTGGTACCGTCTCTTGGCATGTTCCGTCGAAGTGTCCTTCTGCTCCTATCTTCAAAATGTCCCTCATTGACGGTATCTCATAGCCGAAAAACTTATGTACTTTACGCTCCACATCGGTCTTGGAGAAGCGCATTAGCCGCAGCCAGCAGATGGTTTCAGCCACACATTGTGCTCCTTTGATACCTTCAGGATGGTTATGACTGACCTCAGCGCTCTTCTTTGCCTCATCAATAACTTGCTCCCAATCATCAAATAACCAGCCAATAGGACTGACACGCATGGCTGATCCGTTGCCATAAGAGTTCATAGGATGGGGCTGATCCGCCTGAATCCATTCATAAAACCTGCTCCCGTAGCCTCCCATTGGGTCCGGATAACGCCGGCACCAGTCGTGTAAAGCCTCCTGATAGTTGCGATGATTCATCACAGCATCAGCTATAGCAATGGTGCAAATGGTATCATCCGTGTATGAACAGTCGGGGGTAAAGAGTTCAAAACCTTCCTCTGGCGTTGCTCCGAACTCGAAACGTGAGCCTATAATGTCTCCTATAATGGCACCAATCATAATGAATTAAATTTAAAGGATTGGAAGATGAAGTGTGATATGCTTATTGGATAATGGTTCTTATCTCGTTATTTGTTAGGTAGTATAGAGTAATTTTCTTCTTTAAGAAGAGGATAATAAAGAGTAATTTATAGTACTCCGACCGGGAATCGAACCCGGATCAAAGGTTTAGGAAACCTACGTTCTATCCATTGAACTATCAGAGCAAACCTTATATAAGCCGTGTCTGCCAGTCGTAGGGTGGCTTATTCTACGTGCAAAGGTAAGGAAAAAAACTTATATTCACTGTGAATGATTATATTTTTTATCGGACATGAGTTTCCACTTAGGTAACTTGAAGATGAAATATAAAGGTTTGGTAGTTATAAATGCTTTGTCTGTATAATATTATTATACCAATACTTTTAATCCTAAATATTATCTTTAACTTTGTAAACAGAATTCTTACAACTGGTTCTATTTGACTTTTCAATAACGCTAAAGCAATATTTCACTTGCAAAACGGGTTAAAAATGGGGGATAAACATTGTGTTTGTTCGACGGTTTTATAGGCTTGTTGTGTCTTATTTGTTTGTATGTTTGATAGTAAAACATAAATAGGCAAAGAGGGGATGACGGTTTTCGCCATTCCCTCTTTATTGTTTATACCTTCTGTTTAAGCACCATGGAAGAGATATTCCTGCTGGATATCCTTTGTCATCTGTGTGAAAAGCTTCTCCTGAAGACGGTCAGCAACCTCGAGAGCATCGGTTAGAACCTTGTCAGAGAAGGCCTGTAACAGGTCTTTTGCATGCAGAGGTTGTGTCTTATAGATGCGTAAGTACTCCTCTTCCATCTCCCTTTGACGCTGGTCAGTCTCTGCTTCGAACTTCGCATAAGTCTCCTTTATGATAGGAGCATACTTGTTATAGTTCGTCATACCGAGTACCATTATCTTGCGGAACTTCCAATATGCAGAGTCAGCACTTGACTCATCCGTACCCTTTGTGTAGGCTTCTGGATAAGAAGTAATGCCTTGATAAAGTGGAAGGAACACACCAAGATCAGCCATTCCCATAGCAACATAGTTGACACAGCCGATGGCTTGTGGCAGTTCTGGGCGTACTTGCAGCAGGTGAGTCTGTGTAGTACGGAAGATAGAGACCGGTCTATAAGGCTCCTTAGGGTTACTATGGAGGTATGGATCATGGTCAGTATTGTCGTAATGGAAGCGGAATGCTGTGCGAAGCTTGGTCAATGTGATCTTCTCTTCGGGTTTTGCAAACACAGGGAAGGTGTTCTTTGTAACGTCATTCTTGATAGATGGAGAGAAGAACTGCTGCAATCCCCATACTCGAGGATAGTTATAAGTAGTGTCAAGTTCCACATCTCGTGCATAAGCTTCATGGAAATCAAACGCTCCCTGTGCTGGATTGTAGAGTCCATGCTTCTCTGCAAACTCAATCAAGTCGGC
>QWCR01000765.1_pt1 | contig 13276 bp, 13 predicted proteins | sample 1972581 | NCBI WGS metagenome assembly QWCR01 (sample SAMN09866703, study PRJNA288562) | Human oral metagenome isolate pre4_saliva, whole genome shotgun sequencing... | isolation source: mouth | host: Homo sapiens | place: USA: California
TGAGTTCGCCTCGATCCGCGCGGTGGATGCGAAGCATGCCCGAGTGCGCATCAACTTCCGTGGCGAGGTCGTGGAGGGTGTCGTCCTATATCGGCGCGACGATGGGAACGTGGGCGCCACCTACTACACGCCTGACGGCGTGGAGTTCTACGTCAAGGGCAAGTACGACTGGAAGAGCGTCGGCCAGGGGCGTCAGGACCAGTGGGGGGCATCCATCGTCCCCATGTTCAACAGGGCGCGCCTGTCCGACAAATATGGGCGCTCCGACCTGCGTGAGCTCACCTCCGTCATCGACGCCGCCTCTAGGACGCTCACGAACCTCCAGGTGGCTCAGGAGGTCGCTTCCTCCCCGCTGCGCGCCGTCGTGGGCGATGGTGCTTCGGACATGATTTCCCAGTATCCCGAGAAGATGCAGGCGTACATGGGTAACCTGATCGCCATTCCCTCCGGCGGTGACGTGAAGCAGCTGACCGGTATGGCGCTGGACCCGTTCATCAACACGTACAGGTCCTACGCCCTCCAGCTGTCCGCCATGACCGGTATCCCCCCGTCGATGATGGGCGTCTCCTCGGACAACAACCCGACCAGCGCGGAGGCCCTGCGAGTGGCGAAGGACCGCCTGATCGCCCGCGCGGAGAACAAGCAGCGCCAGTTCAGTGATGCTCTCGAGAGGGTTGGACGGATCGTGGCGCAGGCAAATGGGATGCCCCTGGATGGGCTGGAGGCCCTTGAGGTGACGTGGCGTGACGCAGCCGCCCCCTCAACCTCCGCGCAGATGGCTAACGCCCTCCAGGCCCACAGTCAGGGCATCATCGGGGATGAGACGGCCCGCGAGTTCCTTCACCTTACCCCTGAGCAGCTGCGCCGCGAGAAGGCCCGTGGCGACAAGATGGATGCCGAGGCGGGCCTGGATATGCCGGAGGCTCCGGAGGCTCCCGAGGATGTGGAGGAGGACCCTAAGAGTGAGTGAGGCCCTCTTCTACAGCATCCTGCGCGGCATCGTCATGCTTTTCCGGCGTCGGGCAGAGGATGCACTCAAGGCGTTCGACGGCCTCCCTGAGTCACCCCCGGTGGAGCATGTGGGGGACCTCCTGACTCCGCTCATGTGGCAGGCCAGGAAGCAGGCGTGGGCCGCAGCTGCCCTGTTCCTGCGCGGCCAGGCCCGCAAGGCCGGGGTGCCCGAGTCCTGGGTCCCTCCGCAGCCGGGGTACTCACCGAAGACGATCGCCCGCGCCATCAGGGGTACCCAGGGGGCGTTGAAGTCCCCCGAGGGGATGAGGCGCCTGGAGCGCACCCTGGAGGGACATGTGCTGGCCGCTGCGCGCCGAACCGTCGCCGACGCAGTGGATACCGCGCCGTCCTCAATTGAGCTCATTGAGGGCGCCCTGGATGACCTGGCGAAGGACCTCGAGGGGTTCTCCGAGGTCACGCAGAAGGCGATCGTCGAGGATGTCGAGAAGGTTAAGTCCCGCCGCCGGCAGAGCATGACGCTGGATGAGGCGTTCGAGAAGGTTGCTGATCGCGTTGAGGAGGCTGTTCGCACCCTCGATGAGGAGGATCTTGTCAAGGACCGCCACCGGGGCATGAAGGTGTTCTCGGAGGTACCGGACAAGTACCGCCGCAACTCCCGTGGCGAACTGATTGCCCGCCCGTTCGCTTTCGCTCGCGTCACTCACCCCAACAAGAATGGCCCCTGCGGCTTCTGCGCGATGCTCGCCTCGCGCGGCCCGGTCTATAAGTCGTCGGAGTCTGCGGGAATTAGGGCTGACAGGTACCACGATCACTGTTTCTGCACGTGTGTTCCGGTTTTCACCTCCAAACACTGGGAAGGGAAGGAACAGCAGGCCGAATACGAACGTGTGTACAATGAGGTTGTGCGCGACCAGGACCTTCACGACGTGGATGCTAGGCGCGCAATGGACAAGTACTTCCGGGAGAAGCAGAAGGAGCGCAAATGAGCGACACCCCCGCGCCTGAGCCCTCCGTCGTTGAAGAGACTGACGGACCTATCTCAACCACTGACTACCCTATCGAGCACCCCGAGGAGGCCTCCAATGAGACTCCTGCGAAGGACGAGGAGACTCCTGCGGAGGAAGCGCCGAAGGATGATGAGGAGACTCATTCGGATGAGGTGAGTGAGCTGCGCGCCCAGCTGGCCGCACTCACCGAGAAGCTCGAGGCGAAGGAGGCCGCCGAGCGTGCCGCCGCCGAGCTCTCCGAGAAGGAGGGTCTCCTCTCCAAGGCCAGCATTCCGGCCCGCTTCGCTTCATTCCTCACCGGAGACAAAGACTCGTGGCAGGAGCAGGTAGACGCCCTCGCCACGTTGCGCGAGCAGGCAGACGCCGCGCCCGCGCCGTCAGTCCCCCGCGACCCTGCGGTGGATGCAGACCTTGAGACCGAGGATGACGGCCTGAGTGAGGCGCTCGGGTTCTTCGGCCTCGCAGACCAGTAAGGAGGGCATATGCCTGCACCCGCGTACAACCCCGACAATGAAGCCAAGATCGAGACAGTATCCAAGATTCTCGGCGCTAACGCTGAGAATGAGGCCGCGTTTCCCAAGACCGTCGTAAAGGGCATCTGGGACAACGCCATGAAGGGCTCTGTCGTTCAGGGCCTCGCCGGTAGTGTCCCGGTCTCCATCAACGGTACCGCCATCCCGATCCCTGTCGGCCAGCCCACCGCTGGCATCGTTCAGGAGGGCGGCCTTAAGCCGGTCGCTACCCTGTCCAGCAAGGTCAAGACGGTCACCCCGGTCAAGGCTGCCGTGATGATCCTCTACTCGGAGGAGACCGCTAAGGCTGACCCGCTCGGCGAGTACTCTCGCATCCAGCGCGCCCTGGGTGAGGCTATTGCTCGCGCCATCGACACTGCCGTCATTCACGGCATCGACGCGACCACCGGCACTGCCATCACTGGCAAGGAGGCCCTGACCTCTACCATGAAGGTGCAGGAGCTGGACCTGGCCTCCACTGCTACCGGCTACTTCACCAAGCAGTTGTCCGCCGCCTACGACAGGGTTGTGCTGGATGACGCGGACGAGGCCGAGTTCGGCTTCGATCACTTCCTCCTGGCCCCGAAGTTCCGCTCGAACCTGGTGAACGCCCTGGATGCTCAGGGTCGCCCGCTCTACCAGCAGGCCCCCGACATCACCGCGAAGTTCGGTACCGTCCTGGGTGTCCCGGCCACCTACTCTCGTGCCGTCTCCGGCTACGAGAAGGCTAAGGCCCCGGCCGCAAAGCTTCTCGGTATCGGCGGCGACTTCAAGGACGCCCTGCGTCTCGGCTTCGTTGAGACCATCACCTACCGTAAGGCGACCGAGCGTGCCGGTGGTGTTGACCTCTTCGACCGCAACATGGGTGCGATCCTCGCTGAGGCCCAGTTCGGCTGGGTTCTGCGTGACCCTCGCGCGTTCGTGAAGATCACCAGCAAGTGACCCGGGTGGTGGCCGCTGACGTGGGTTGGCGGCCACCCCGTGGCCTGGTTTCCTGAGGAGGTGGAGAAGTGACGGTAGCAACACTGGATGATGTTCAGGGGTCGCTTATGCGGTACCTGGAGGATGATGAGAAGGTCTGGGTTCAGGCTCTTCTGGATCGGGCTGAGGCCCTGATCCTGTCGCGCATGCCTGACGCTGTGAACCGTTGCCGTGTGGACTACAGCTTCTCCATCATTATGCGGATGGTGGAGGCTGAGTCGGTCTCCCGTGTCCTCAGGGCGCCTGGCGGCGGACTCTACAAGTATGAGACCGAGGGCACGTACACCTATTCGGTGAATCAGGCCGTCGCGTCCGGCATCCTGGAGATCACCGACCGTGACTGGCGGGCCCTGCAGTCTGGCACATCCGGGTGGGGTGTAGCCGGGGCCGAGATGGACGGCTACGCGCGGCGCACGCACCTTCTGGGTGCCCTGGAGGGGCCGCTGACGGTTGATCCTACATACCTGTGTGGACCGTCAGCCCTGGACTTCGCCGGGGATCACCCTGTCTATGACGAGGATGAGGTGACGCTGTGGTAGGGTTCCGGCCCCGTCGTGGGCGCTACCTGGAGAACGGTCCCCACGTGGTGGAGGTGACGCTCGCTGTCGTCAAGGAGGGGCGCACCGGGCGTCGGTTCGAGCGGGGGGAGACCTTCGTGATCGACAAGGTGCTGGTGCAGCCGTCAGCCGGTAACGCCTTGAAGGCTACAGAGAACCGCGTCATCCGGGGCGACCTCACGGATGAGACCACCTTGAAGGTTTTCGGCACTGGCCGGAAGTGGCCGGGTGGTCCGCACTCGTGGGTGAAGATCATCAAGGGACCTGAGTCCCTGGTGGGGAAGACGTTCCAGCAGGCCGGTGAGCCGCTCACCTATGACGCCTCCCCGATGACTCGCCACTGGTCGGTGCGTTGCGACACGCTCGGAACGGAGTCGAAGTGATCGAGGCATACGACACTGAGGATGTGCACGAGGACATTGCTGCCGTCGTGGCCCGCCAGCCTGAGTTCGCTGCCGCCGCCGCGAAGGTGTTCGCTGAGGTTGAGGCCGCTGCCGCCGCTCACATTCAGACGGGTGAACTGTCCGCTTCGTTCAGCCTGTCGCAGGGGAAGGTGGACTGGTCCATCTCCCCGTCCACGGACCATGATGCGGCTGTCGAGTTCGGCCACTACGTCTACCAGGACGCGCAGGGGCGTCGCTCTGGGCGCGAGGGCGCTAGGCATAGGACATGGGTTCCGGGTATTAACGTTATGCGCGGTGTCGTGCACGCTCATGGGGGGTTCTAGTGGCGTTCGTTTCTCCCCTCCCGTTCATCTACCGGTATGTGCAGGATGCTGCCGCCGCGTCCTCGGCTGAGTGGCCGATCCTCTCCCGGATCGTGTGGCGCACCCACGGTGACGTGGACGACCCAATGAATGAGCTCGTGTGCCGCGTCCAGATGACCATCTCCCGTATTCACCCGTCTGGGCCGACGTTCGCCGCCACCCAGATCAGGGCACGCCTGTACATGACCGGGCCAGACGGGGATGAGGTGTCCGACGCCTCTGACGCGCTCGTGCAGGCCATTGAGAAAGCTTGGAGGTCAGGCATGGAGACCTCCGAAGGCTGGGCCACTTACCTCGAGTGGACCCAGCTGCCCACGCCGGAAACCGACATGGGCACAACCGCCGACTACATCAACATGGTTTCGTCCCTCCAGGTGACGGCCAGGAAGGGAGCCTGATGGCTAACCTCGGAAACAGCAAGATTCAGATCGCGGGCCGTGGGCACGTCTACTATGCCGCCCCTGACACGGAGGCCCCGAACCTCGACGGCTACACCTTCGGTGACGGCACCACCCTGGAGGGGAGTGGGTGGACCTGGCTGGGCGACACCTCCAGTGAGAACCTGATTGAGTTCGAGTCCGACGGTGGAGACACCTCCACCAAGCGGACCTGGGACCGTCAGGGCGTCCGCTCCACCCGCGAGGACGTCACCAACAAGGTCACCATCAACGCCGTCAACCTCGGGGAGGACGTCATGCGCGTGGCGTTCCCCGGCTCCACCTACGACGCCACCAAGCGCGCCTGGGACATCGAGCTCGACGCCTCCAGTGAGCGCGCCATCCTCGTTGTCGTCGAGGACGGCCGCATCGTCTCCGGCTACCTGTTCCGCCGCGTCTCCCTCGCCGGAAACATGCCGTCCCTGAGCCTGGACAACTTCACTGAGGTCAAGATCGCGGGCACACTCCTGTCCCCCAACTCGGGTAAGACGCGCGTCCAGATGCTCGAGCCCCGCGCCGTCGTCGGTATCGGTACCGCGAAGCCGACCATCACTACCCTGACCCCCGCCTCCGGCGCGGTCGGCGCGAAGGTCGTCATCGCCGGAGCCAACTTCGATGGCGTCCGGGAGGTGAAGTTCGGAAACGTGGTCGCCGCGTTCGAGAAGGACTCCGCCACGCAGATCACCACCTACGTTCCTCACGGCCTGAACACTGGCGCTACGAACGTGGTCGTCACGAACAACGTTGCCGCCTCCGACGGCAAGCAGTTCACCGTCAACTGACGGCCGATATACTAGGGGCGCCGCCATGTAGGGGTGTGTGGCGGCGCCCCTTCCAACACCCCATCACCCCACTGGAAGGAATCTCTCATGGCTACCAAGAAGGCAGACAAGCTGCCCCCGTTCTCCTCTCTCGCGGGACATGAGCTGCTGGCTCCCCCGCATTCACTGCGGCCCTCTAAGCGGATGCGACTTACGTCCGTCCTGGAGCCGTTCATGGGCGACAGCACGGATGGCGTGAACCTCCTGGCTGTCCTCGCTGACGTCATGGAGGCCCTCGAGGATGGCGGATTCATCAACGACCTGGACGCCTGGGACAAGTTCTATGACGACTCCGACATGGAGGACATCATCAACCTGGTTATGGCTTACGCGGGGGAAGCCGCAGGCGCCAAGAACTAGATGACTTCTTCGAGAGGCACCCGGACGCGGCGGCGGACTTCTGGGCCCTGTACCGGATTGACGTCCACGGCGATTACCGGGTGTCTCTCGTAAGTCAGCTTCTTGAGCGCCTACCACACGAGCCCTGGAGCCTGTATCGGGCGAACGAACTGGGGGGTGACCAGTGGTTCGGTTACTCGCATGACTCGGAGAGGTTGAATGAGGAATTGGATAGGTTGGCGCTGCTGATTAAGGCGTCCGCCACCAATAAGGCGACACTGAAAGACTCTGAGATGATGCCTCGGCCCGCGAAGGCCAATTCGGTGTCGGTGGTATCATCGAATGACACAGCTGGGGTTGCGGCCCTGTTTGCTTCGCTGGGGTAAGGAAGGTTAGGGATGGCTGGTAAGGGGACAGTTGGTAAGCTTTCTGTCAAGGTTGTCCCTGACCTTTCTGACTTCGCTAAGAAGCTTCGCCGTGACTTGAAGCGAATCCAGAAGCAGGTCAAGGACCTTGATATCGCCTTCAATGCGGAGGTGAAGCTCGACAAGGAGTCCCTCAAGAAGGCGCGCGAGGAGGCCGCGAAGTCTGACGTCCGCTTCAAGGCTGGGGTGGACCTTAAGACGGGACAGCTGGAGGCTCTTCGGAAGAAGATTCAGCAGATCAAATCCGAGGTTAAGGTCAACGCGAACCTCTCGGAGGAGCAGAAGAAGAAGCTCGAGGAGCGCCTAGACCATATACGCACCAACGTTAACCTCTCAACGCGTCCGGGCGATCTAGCTAAGCTCAAGAAGGAAGTGGAGTCAGCTGCGGGGGACGTCAAGGCTGGCCTCACCATCAACGAGCGGTCATTCCGCCAGTTCCAGGCCCGCCTGAACAAGCTCAAGGCTGACATCCCCGCCAAGGCGAAACTCGACTCTGCCGCCGAGAGCGAACTCAAGGCCAGGATCGCAGCCATCAAGGCTGACGTGGATGTGCACGCGAACCTCTCCGAGGAGCAGAAGAAGAAGATCAAGCACGAGCTCAGCAAGCTCGATGGCAAGGCCACCGTGAATGCCGACCTGGATGACGGGAAAGCTCGGTTCGACCTTAAGCGCCTGACTCACCCCCGGTGGGTGGACATTCATGTGCGCCTGGCTAAGACGTCTCTCGCCCGCGTGGCGGCCCAGTTGAAGGCTCTTGCTGGCGGGAACGTGTTCGAGTCGATCGGCCCGGTGCCGCCGCCGCCGGAGCGGGCGTCCTGATTACGGCACTCAAGGACACGAAGACTGTCCTCGAGGACCTGGGGCCATCGTTCACGAACCTCCAGACTCAAATCTCCGGCGCCTACTGGGATCAGGCGGCGCAGCCGATCCGAGACTTCGCTAACGTCGCCATCCAGGAGCTTTCGCCCGCCCTCCAGACGATCGCCTCCAACCTGGGCTCTATGACTGCCGCCATCGCTGGCGCCGCGGGGGGGCATATTGCTGGCTTCCAGCAGTCTCTCACCTACCTGTCTCAGGCCCTGGCGATCGGCTCTACGGGGGCGGCCTCGTTCACGAACGGCATCCTCACCATGGGTGAGGTGGGGGCGAAGTTTCTCCCCAGCATTGCCTTGTGGGCCAACAACCTGGCGGCCTCGTTCGAGCAGTGGGCGTCTAAGGCTGCAGCGTCCGGGAAGATGGAGGAGTCCATTCGTGCGGCCGCGAAGGCGTTCGGAACCCTCAAAGACATCACGATCGACCTGGGCGGGATCGTCGGTGGCCTGTTCACCGCCATGGCGAAGGGGTCTGCCCCCATTGACTCCATTGCTGACGCACTGGATAAGGCGAACAAGGCCGTGAATGGCCCCCTGTTCCAGGCGACTCTCACGAACCTGTTCTCCTCCATGGGGCGGGCCGCCAGTTCGGCGTTCCAGGGGGTCGGTAAGCTTGGTGAGGCGTTCGTGTCTCTCGAGCCGACCCTAGGCGTGGTGCTTCCCCTGATTGGTGAGACGCTCCGCACGGCGCTCACTGGGCTCGCTACAGCTCTCGAGAATCCTGCCTTCCAGGATGGGTTGGCGAACTTCTTCAACAGCCTCCTGGTGGCTGTGCAGGCGCTCGCTCCGGCTATGCCCGCGCTGGGTGAGGCGTTCGGCGCTATTGCCACTGTTGCGGGCACTCTCCTTGAGGCTATCGCCCCCCTGGTGGCTCAGCTGGTGGAGGGGTTGGCTCCGATCTTCCAGCAGCTGGTGCCGATCCTCGTCCCGGTGATTGAGCAGTTGGGTGCCGCCCTACTCCCGGTGATCCAGGCGCTGGTTCCGGTGATCTCTGAGATCATCGCCCAGTTGGCCCCGATCATCTCCGAGTACCTGCCGCAGATTCTGCCTCCGATCGTCGCCTTGGTTCAGCAGTTGGCGTCCGCCCTGATCCCGGCGATCCAGCTGGTGGGGAAGGTTATGCAGTGGCTCATGCCTCTCGTGATGGCGTCGTGGAACGGGATCATGTCTACGGTGACGGGCGCCATCCAGATCATCAAGGGTGTCCTCCAGACTGTCCTTGCTGTCATCAAGGGTGACTGGTCTGGGGCCTGGAACGGCATCAAGACGATCGGTGAGGGTATCTGGAACCTCATCAAGGGTCAGTTCGGCATCTTCGGAAACCAGATCATGTCGATGGCCTCCACGGCTTGGAACTCCGTGTGGAACACCATCAAGGGCGTGTGGAACTCGATCGCCTCCACGGTATCCAGTTCCATCAACTGGGTCCGCAGCCTCATCAGCAACGGCTGGTCGGCTGTCAGTAGCATCACGTCCTCCATGTGGAGTGGTATCGCGAGTACCGTGTCCAGCTGGGTAAACAACATGCTGAACACTGTGCGCAACATTCCGAACAGCATCAGGAATGTCTTCGCCGGCGCCGGGTCCTGGCTGTGGAACGCCGGTAGGAACGTGATTCAGGGCTTCATTAACGGCCTCAGCTCCATGTTCTCGGCAGTCCAGAACAAGCTGTCCTCGCTGACGTCCTACCTTCCTTCGTGGAAGGGGCCCGCCCCGGTTGATAAGGTTATCCTGAGGGATGCTGGACGACTCGTCATGCAGGGTTTCATTGACGGCCTCGAGTCTCAGTATGATGCGGTTAGGGACTCCCTGGAGGGATTTACGGACGATCTGGCTAACGACATCTCCCCGGACATCGCGGCCCATGTTGCGCCGACATTCGAGAAGGCTAAGCCGTCCCGAGACGCGCTGAACACTCTCTCGTCCGTTGCGGCAGGAAGTAAGGCATCCACTGGCGGGACCGTCAATATCACCAACTACTACCCGCAGGCGCAGAGCGACTCCAAGACCCGAGATGATGTCGCTGACGGCATCCGCCTCGCGTCGAGCATCTAGGATGGTGTCATGAGTAGCGAGTACTCCCTGAATGGGGTTGACCTGGATCGGCCGGGGAAGTGGCGCGTCATGCAGGGTACACTCCTCCCTGCGGTCCCGGCGCCGCGCCTTACGAGCACGGAGGTGCCGTTCCGTAGCGGCATCCTTGATGGCGCTGGCTTGAAGGTGGATACCTTCAAAGTGACGGTTGCGTTCATGGTTGAGGGAGCGGATCGGGCTGATCTGGATCGCAACTTCCAGGCGCTCATGGCCGTTCTGAGGGCCTCAAACAAGCTGACCACCCTCCAGCACCATGCTGCGGGCGTTAGCCCCAGGGATGCGCTCGTGCGGCTCGTGAGCGTGTCCCAGCCGGCCTGGCGATATGGGGAGTGGGCCATCGACACCACGGTCGTGTTCGAGGCCGTGGAGGGTGTCTGGAGGGACACCGCAACCATTGAGACCCAGCTGGATGACCTGTCCCGGCTCGCCGGGGGCGCCGCCCCTATCTCCGACGCAATCCTGAAACTCACCCCCACAGGAAACACGTGCACGATCGTCGACCAGACATCCGGCTCGTCGATCACCTGGCGGGGCACCATGGAGCCGGGGCAGAGACTCCTCATTGACGTCGGCAAGTACTCCGCATGGAGGCAGGTGTCCGAGCGGTGGTACCCACTGAGCGGCGCGGTGAACGCTTCCGCGGAGATCAGCATGTCCCCCGAGGGCTTCCAGCTCACCCCGAACCATGAGGGCAAGATCGTCCTCCAGGTCACCGGCACCACGGGAGTCATTCAGGCGAGGAGGGCCTACTGATGCGCCGCGACTACTTCCCCGGCATGCAGCTGCGTGCCGTCGCCTACGAGGTGCAGGGTGCGAGGATCGGGGTCGTGCCCGATATCCTGGAGATGACGGTCACCACGCCGCGCGGGAAGACCCCCACTCTATCCATGTCTTATGCGCCCGGCCCTAATGCCATCCGCGGGGATGTGCTGGAGCGCGAGGTTGAGGTCGCCGTTGAGGCAACCTTCAACGGGATGGACTGGGAGGAGTTGCCGGATGCGCGGTTCATCACCCAGAAGACCGAGCACAACCTCGTCAACGACGGCACGGACTCGCGCAAGGTGCAGGCCGTCCATGTGAGCGACTACATGAAAGAGGCGCTCATCTGGTCCGTGCCCATCGAAGCGAAGGACAAGGAAGGGAAGTTCAAGTTCCTGTCCCGCAACGCGGGGACGATCATCGGTACGGTCTGGCAGAACGCCGTCAAGCGCGGCTGGGGTGCGGGTCTCACCCTGGACGCGAACACCACGAAGGACTCCTCGAACCAGGACTGGGCGAAGGTCGTCACCCTCTACTTCGACCCTACGATCAGCCTCCTCCAGATCGTCGACTCCCTACGCGACCTCGGCATGATCGACACGGTGTGGCAGGGTCGCACCTTCAAGGTGTACAACGCCGATACGACTCAGGCGAGGGACCTTACGGCCTCGAAGCGGTGGCCCCTCGCAACCACGCTCACCGGCGCCCCCGAGGCGGCGACCTGGGCCGACATGTGCACCGACGTCCTCGTGAAGGGCGAGGGTGGCCGCACGTGGCTCATCCACAACGACCTTGCCCCTAAGGGGATGCGCCGCGTCGAGAAGGTCGTGGAGGCCGGCGGCGTGGAGCTGGAGGCCACTGCCCGCATGGTCGCCGAGGCTACCCTCAAGTCGGGGGCGCACGTGAGCGAGGAGATTAAGCGCGAGTGGGCCGCCACCGACGTGCATCTCCTCCCCTGGGTCGACTATCGCCTCGGGGACTGGATCATGGTAGAGCGCGCCGAGGGCATGGAGCGCCTCCAGGTCGCCCAGATCAGCGTCACCCAGAAGAACGGAATGGTCGTCGGCCACACGACCTTCGGGACAGTGCTCGACAGCCTCCTGGGACGCCTAACGAAGCGCACGAAGGGCATCGTGGGGCTCGCCTCCACCTCAGGTAACGGCGTCCGCCCCCAGCCCCCTGCATCGAAGTACTGGCCCCTCGCCCCCCAGGGCCTAACGGGGACCAGCAGGGCCGTCATCGGCAGCAGCGGTTGGCCTGTCGGTGTCGCCGACATCCAGTGGGGCAGGGTCGAGACTGACACCCTGGGTGGCCGAGTGGATGTCGTGTCCTATGAGGTGTCCTGGAAGCAGACCTTGAAGGGGGCGATCGCTTCCGGGTCGCTAGTGGTTCAGGGCGCCGACACTACACGAGCCACCATTGGGGACTTATGGCCTGGGGCCATGGTTGACTTCACGGTGCGAGCCCAGACTAATGACGGAGTTGGGTCCTGGTCTCACCCGTTGACTCTCGAGGTGGCGTCAGACGTCGAGCCCCCGCCGGTTCCGTCCAAGCCGATCCTGTCGCAGGTGCTCGGCGTGCTGGGCGTGTGGTGGGACTACGCGGGCAAGGACGGCCAGAACATGCCTGCGGACTTCGCGGGCGTCGAGGTGTCCGTGCAGCTCCCTGGCGCGGCCGAGGGGCGCACGGCAGACATGATCGCCCCGATGCAGCGGACATCGGTTGTCGGCTTGGAGATGCGCGAGTACGAGGTGTGCCTTAGGTCGTATGACCGCATGGGTAACAAATCCACGTGGGGGCCCAAAGCGACTATTACTCTCGAGCAGTCGATCGACTCCGATGCCATCGCTAAGAAGGTGGAAGATAAGCTCAAGGGTAGCTCGGCTATGCAGCAGGCTGCGCGCGAGGGTACACTGAGGGAGATGCGGCATCTTACTGAGGCGATGACTCAGGTTGCCGTCAATCTTGTCTCGTCGGGGCCAGTTCCCCCGGATGATGGGGTAATAGGGTCCAGCATGTGGATTGCTCCCGATGGGCGAATCTTCGTCCTCAGGGCGGAAGGGGATAAATAATGCAGGAGTATGTGGCCCCCAAGCAGTGGCGGGATGGATTCGGGGTGAACGAGACCCGGATTACCGCAGCAGACCTCACAAGGATCGAGGATGGCATCTCCGCCGCCACGCGAGGGGTAACTACTCTCGAAGGAGTGGTCGCAGGGCAGCCAGCCGAGATTATGAAGCAGGTCCAGTCGGTCGCCCAGAGCATCCGCACAATGCTGGAGAAGGCAATCCCTGTCGGCACCATCACCATGTTCGGCGCCGAGCGGGACCCGGAGGGCTGGATGCGCTGTGACGGGCGCCTCCTTGAGAGGAACGCCTACTCAAAGCTGTTCGCAGTCATTGGTACTGCCTATGGGTTTACTACGGCCAGCAACTTCCGCCTCCCGGACATCCGGGACCGCTCCGCCGTCGGCACCGGCAACTCATACCAGATCGGCAACAAGGGCGGCTCCGGCTCGGTCACGCTGAGCGTGAACCAGATGCCCGCCCACACTCACCAGATCGGTGAGGTCGAGGACTCGGGGCGACGCTTCCAGGCGAGGAAGGCCAATCAGGACATCGGGGTAAATGAAGCCTCCGGTAACGGGTACACCTACCTGACCTCAACAGGTACGGCGACTGGCGGGCGTACACCTATCGCCATCTCGGCCGGCGGGTCACAGCCGATCGACGTG
>QWCR01001022.1_pt1 | contig 13222 bp, 3 predicted proteins | sample 1972581 | NCBI WGS metagenome assembly QWCR01 (sample SAMN09866703, study PRJNA288562) | Human oral metagenome isolate pre4_saliva, whole genome shotgun sequencing... | isolation source: mouth | host: Homo sapiens | place: USA: California
GGATTTTTATCGCTCTGAATATCAAAAAAGAAAGGACGAAATTTGTCCTTTCTCGAGCTTAGCTTTTCTTCAACCCACTACAGTTGACAAAGAGCCACTTTTCATAGGGATCAAAAAACTTGTCCCCTTTATATTTTAAACAACGGATTTAAGAAACCGTCTGTGTTTTGTAACAACTTCTTGTAAACTTTCCACTTGAGACCTTCGGTATGCTTGAAACCACCTTCTTTCAAGTCTTTCTCAACAGCAGTGTTAAATAAGTTTTGAAGTTGAGCGTAAGTTGAAATCTTAGAACCGTCTACTTCAATCTCAACAAAGCCTTTCTGTGCTTTCGCATACACTTCATGATACCAATGTTTCTTCCACTCTTCGAGGTTTTGGAATTGATTATTAGAAACTTTCTTGATAATGAAATCATCACCTAAAAGCCCTTTATTTTCTCTGTTGGCATCACCTTTTAACTTGTTAGAAACATAAGGGATAAAGCCATTTTCATAACCATAGTAACCCCACATACGGAAAGTATTGTGTTTAAAGGAAATAGAACCTACAGTGCTTCGACTCGTATTCCCGCCAAAGATACCTGCCATCATATTGACAGTTTGATAAGCACTATCAAAACCTTCCGTACGGAAGCGACCGTTATTTGGCATACCATGAAGAGTTACAAAGTTATTATCTACCAACTTGTCAATGCTATCAATTGGTAATTTCTTCTCTTCTTCCGTCAAGTCACGCAATTTGTCCCACTGGTGTGGTTCTCCAATTAAACGGTTTCTATCCGCATTGGTGCGCCACTCTTTATCCATCTTCTTGAACCACTTAGAGTTATCAGATAACTTTTGCTTAATAACAGCAGTAGCTTCTAAGTAATCCAACATCATCATAGACTCATTGTAGTTTTTCATATAACTATCAATCTTGTCTCGACTGTCTAACTTAGCTGGGTCATAGTTATAAAGTTGCTCTCCATCATTTTTACGCTCATAAGCCATATTGATACCGAGCGCACCATATTCACTATTTGGAGTAGACTTATCAGGAGTTTGTAACATACCTTGAGCGAAGGCTTCTAAATCAGTACCTTCACGGTGTCTATGACCTCCGTAGTAAACCATTCTATCGTTAACGTGAGTCGTTTCATGGGTGAAGGCTGAAATACCAAAGTCGTCTAACATTTTCGTAACCATGAAATACACTTGATCGTCTTTATACGGGTCGCCATAAATCTTAGCCATCGCCCCCATAGCGCCATTTACTTGATGCCAACGATCAGTCGGGCCGAATAGCTCACGAATAGGAGATACCACTGCACCACCTCGTCCATAACCTTGACGATTTGCATCGGGAATGCCGTCATACCACTGACTGTCCCACACAGGAGTCGGTACCATATTTTGACTCTTAAGGAGTTTATCACGTACACTCGGAAGAGCTAAACGAGACCAAAAGTCTAGGTATCTTTGTTGTGCTTTTGCTACTAAATTAATCTTAGGTTTTAAAGACTCTCTCGCTTCCTCTGTATTTTTACCATATCTCTCAAATGAACTATAAGCTAAAGTGTTATAGGTAGAAATCATAAATATATGAGCTTTCTTCAAATTGAGCAATGGTAAAATCATACGACCGTGAATATCATTATTTAAACCATCAAATACACGGTGACGCTTATCTTTAAAGGCTTCTGTACTTGTTTCAGGTTCTACTACATAAACGTTTTTCGCAGAATGAATAAACCAGTCATTCAAATCTTTATCTTCTGTAAACAAACGCATGTTATAGTCTAAGAAGCTACGTAAATCACCTTTACCAGTTGCACCAGCAATCACTTCTTTGTAGGCATCTTGTGTACGATCTCCTTTTAAGAAATGCTCTCTTGACCCAATTTGAATCAAACGGTCTAGTACACTTGGTGTCTTACCATAGAAGTCCGGTTTGAACATCATGATATCCTTGATACTTAAATCACCATATTTGATATCATAGTAACGATTGAGATAAGTCAGTCCCATCATAATTTTTGCTTTGTTATCTTCAACTTTCTTAAGTAAAGCACGCTCGACTACTTCCCCACCGTTTAACTGATGATCTTCATTTTCTAAAATCTGACTAACAAGTTTTTCTAAGTTTCCTTTTACTTCTTCAAAACTTTCTTCTAAATACAAGCCTTTAATATACTCAGTTTTCTTATCTGGTGTGTTCTTCCAAGGTTTATCACGCTGATCCATCAAGCTACGAACTTCATCTGAAAGTAAGGTAACACTAGCTAACTTCTCTTTAATACCGCTTGCTAACTGGTTACGATTCTTCATAACCATATTTGGAGTATAGACAATGTTTTGACCTGCCACATCATACTCTTTTACTTGAGCTACTTTAGAGTCCGTTTTAGCAGTTACAGCTAACTCTTCTTTTGTACCATCAGCATAGTGAACCATAATCTTATCAATATCCGATAAATCAGTTACAAACTGCCCTGATTTCATACCCGTTACAGACAGAACGGTTTTCTTAACAAGATTGGACTCATCTGTTAACTTATTCCCTTGGTTTACAATCCACTCCTTATTATAAAATGGCTGCAGTTTTTCCAAATTTCGATAAGCTAGGTTTCTTGTTTCTTGGTAGTCCTGAATCGCTTTATATTCAGAATCTCTATCAACGATACGATTTAACTTGTTTACAACTGGATCTTGAATAGCGAAGGTATTCGCAGTAATCCCCATATTAGCGATTTTGGCGTCTGCTTCGGCTTGAGAGATACCAGTAATACGATTTGAATGCTTGTAGGAAGATAAACCACTTGCAACACCATTTACATAATTTACACGTTTGATATTATCTAATCCAAAATATTGGTCATTATCATTCAAGGCTGGTGAACCATAGACAATTTCACCATTATTTACTTTAAGCATTGTTACGACGTCTTCAATGACACCCCAGTTAAAGTTGTTATGAATTACACCTCCACTTTCGCCATGCTGAATCAAATTCATAGTACCTTTTATTACAGCATTTCGGAGAAATCCTTTTTTACCTACTGTCATCGAGTCAATACCATGATCTAGTTTACCAATTAAACCACCATATTTAGATTTATTGGCACTAATCTTAGCATCAACGTAAGCTTTATCAACGTTACTTATCCAACTTTCGCTGACAAGTCCACCAGACCACCAGCCTTTATCTCCAAGACTATTAATCTTGCCAATAAAAGCTACATTGCGCATATTAGCTTCGTCTAACTTATTAACAGCACCGGTTACATCGTTATTTCCTGTTACTGAACCTACTACTTTGATATTCTCAAGTGTAGACTTCTTAAACATATTACCAATAGGTGCAACTTTATCAGCCCAAGGCATGTTTATATTTACATTACCTAAGTTAAAGTTTTTGAGTGTAGCACCTTCAGCATCATTAAACAAAGGTCTTTCTAAGTTATGAATCGTGTACTGATGATTCTCTACACTTGATAAAGTACCTCTAAACTTAGCCATAACATAAGCTTTACCTGCTGGCTTAACGTTAACTGCATTCAAATCTGCACCAAGTTTAAACTCACCGGTAGGATTTGCTTGCATGTCTTTTGCTAAATCATGGAAGTTGTAATAAACCTTATCCTCGGTAGCCCTCGGTTTTTCAAGATAATAAGTGTAAGTGTCTCTTAACTTACCGTCTTTATCACGTTGAACTAAGTCAGGTGCTTTTGCCATTATCTTGTAAAGCTGCTTACCTTCCTCAATGACCTCTTCAATCTTGTCAATTGCTAAACGAGTCACTTTGTTTTCTCTGGAGGTTACTTTTAAGTAATAGTTGTTAACATTACTTGGAAGAGAGGTTAAATGATTACTATCGCTTTCGACACCGCTTTCGTTTACTTGTACGAGACTGGTATTTGCAATATCTTTCAACTCAACTTTCTTTAAATCTAAGCGTAAAGGTTTATCTTCCAAAGTCGATACTTCTGCACCCTTACCTACATCATAAGTCATAGTGGTTGAAATCGTATAATCTTTGTAATAGTCTAAGTTCTCTAATACTTGAGATAAGTTATCGGTTTTTAAATCAAGCGTTTTTACAATTTTTCCACCTTCTTTGATGGTCGCTACAATGCGTGTAATTGTAGCATTGTCTTGATTTTCTAGATTGTAGTTAATTGTAGCAGACTTAGCTAAAACATCCTTAGATACAGTGGTCAGAGTCAAAACAGGAGCCATTTTTTCTTTGGGCTTTTCTTTGGTACCTTTTACAAGAATTTCAGGCTTCATTTCTTTCAAAATAGTTACTGTTTCAACTGGGTCACTGATTTTTTTGCCATGTAACTCTTCATAGCTAGTAACAATTTGACGTTCGCCATCCTCACCAACTTGTTTAATAGAATCATCACCTATAAATTTGCTAGAATCAGATTCTTCTGTGATAGTTTTAGGAATAGTCTCTGTACGAATATCAGTATGTAAGGCAGGAAGCTCTTCTCTCTCTGGAGCAACGTCAGGAACTGTAGCTAGTGGATCGGTATACTCTGAGATTTCAATAACCGGCGGATCAATTAAGTTTCCTGTTTCATCTACTCCTGTTGTACCTACAGATTCCGTGTATTCTGACTTCTCGGACTTGGGTGCTTCTTCTGGAACTGTGCCTACCGGTTCAGTGTATGCTGGTTTTTCATGAACTTCTGGCTCACCTTTATCAGTTACAACAGCTTCGGGTAAGGCTGGTTGAACTTCTGGTTCCCCTTTGTCAGTCACAACTGCTTCGGGTAAGGCTGGCTGAACTTCTGGTTCCCCTTTGTCAGTCACAACTGCTTCGGGTAAGGCTCTACCAGATTACCACCAACTGGTGCTGTATATTCTGGCTTCTCAGCTTTAGGTGCTTCATCTGGTACTGTACCTACAGGTTGAGTGTATTCTGGTTTCTCAGCTTTAGGTGCTTCGTCAGGGACTGTGCCTACAGGTTGAGTGTACTCTGGTTTCTCTGCCTTAGGCGCTTCGTCAGGGACTGTACCCACAGGCTCAGTGTACTCAGGTTTCTCATCTTTAGGTGCTTCATCTGGAACCATACCTACAGGAGCTGTGTACTCAGGCTTCTCATCTTTAGGTGCTTCATCAGGTACTGTGCCTATCGGTTCAGTATATTCTGGTTTTTCATGAACTTCAGGCTCAACCAGATTACCACCAACTGGTGCTGTATATTCTAGCTTCTCTGCCTTAGGAGCCTCATCTGGGACTGTGCCCACTGGTTGAGTGTATTCTGGTTTCTCAGCTTTAGGTGTTTCGTCAGGTACTGTGCCTACAGGTTTAGTGTATTCAGGTTTCTCAGTTTTAGGCGCTTCGTCAGGAGCCATACCTACAGGTTGAGTGTATTCTGGCTTCTCAGCTTTAGGTGCTTCATCAGGAGCCATACCTACAGGTTGAGTGTATTCTGGTTTTTCAGCTTTAGGCGCTTCGCCAGGTACTGTGCCTACAGGTTTAGTGTATTCAGGTTTCTCAGCTTTATGTTGCATTTCTGAGATTACATCATCATCAAGAGGTAAGTATCCAATATAACGATATCCAGCAATTTGAACTACACCTTCATTACTTGGTGTTCTCAAAGGATTGCTTATATCGAGGGCTTGCATACTAGAAAGACTAATTAGTCCGACAGTAGTAACTAAGAACAAACTACTAACTTTTTTCTTTTTATGAACCAACAGAACTAAACTACCAATAGCTAATAGACCTAAAGCCGTCAGCACAGAAGTCGATGAACCTGTTGCAGGAAGAGCTTCCTGCTGATAAATAAGAGCATAAGTTGCTTCATTATCAGTAGGAATTCCTGCTTGAATCTTAGTTTGTTCTTCTTGTGTAAGAGCGCTTTTTTCAACATAATGATAGGTAGAAGCATGAATGATTGACGGTGCAACCAAGATACTTCCGAGTAAAACTGAACCAACAATCCCACAGATTTTTCGGATTGAAAACCGTTCTTTTTTAAATAATGACAATCGTAATCACCTTCTTTAATTTTATTTCCTAATAGTAAACACTATTTTTTATTATTAAAAATTGAACTTCTAAAATCATCAGTTTGATTTAGATAGGCCTTAAACACTGCTCTCTTTAACTTATGAACTGCACTATCATATTCTGGATTATAGTTGTCCCAAGAATAACGATTCTCATCTGCATCCTTACGGACAGCTTCGTCCATTAATCGCTGCAACTCTGTAACACTACTTATGGTTTTCGTAGAAAAACTAGTCCAAGATTTAGTTGGATCGTTGAAGGTAACCTTTTTCAAGTTTCTAAACTGATCCACCCGTTCTTGGTACATAGCTTTCTTGAAATCTGCCCAAGTTTTATATTGACCGTTAAATACTTTTTGAAGGACAAGTTCATCTGTAACTAAACCTACTTCTTTACCATAAGACTTAATCTTACTTCCCGCCGCTTTTGCATCTTTTTCATATTGATTTGAGATATATGGTACCATTCCATCCTTAAAGCCTTTGGCAGCCAAAAGTTCATAAGCTATCCTACGTCCCATCAAATCACCCGGAGTTCCCTTGCTGCTCAGAGCCGAATAGATTGGGGCGAAGAGTTTAATCGTATAGTAGCCGTTTCTTTCATATTCCCCAGACTTGTATTCACGAGCTGACAAGATATTATTTGTAATCAAACTATCAAAAGTAGTCAATTTTTTGGCATCTTCTTCTGTCAGATTTTGTACAACGTTAGTAGCGTAAACCTCATTTCCATCTGCAGGATCTTTCACGTATTTATTCTCGATTTTTCTCAGGGCTGTCATTTTCTGATAAGCATCTAACTGTTTCACGATAGATTGCCCTTCAAGATATTCCAACATGTAAACAACATCAAACATATTGTGGACGTAGTTCTGAAGATCTGCTGCGTCATTAAATCTTGTAGTTGGATCAAGTACTTGCAATCGCTGACCTTCTGTACTATCTGATGTTTTATGTTTCAAGATAGAGTTGATGGTAATGGTTGCATCACTTGGTTGGTCAGGGGCTTGCAATAAGCCTTTTGCGAAGAACTCCGGTCCTAAGCCACTTCTTCGACCATAGCCACCAAGGTAAATATCCTGATCTGAATCATGTGTCATCTCATGAGTATAGGTGATAGCTCCATCCTTATCTAACATACGATAGGACATATAGTAAACGCCATCTCCAGTTGCATAAGCACCATGATGATTGTGAACTACTTTATTCCCCACTGGACCAAAGAAATTCTTCATCGCCGGATTGGTACTATCAAACGTAGCCTCAACTGTAGCTTTTCCAGAGGTTCTATCATCTCCAAATTTATAGGCATCATAAAGTAGAATCGTACGATAGAGTTTTTCACGTCCTTCTTTATCTAAAATGCGATACCAATAATCGTAGTGATCTCGTTGACGTTTAGCTGTCTCACGCGCATTTTCTTCAACGAAATTATCGAGTTCCTCGCCCGCTTTATGCTCATTATTGCGGTAGCGATCATAAGCTCCAAATCCTAGACTAGACATGGTCGAGATGACAAAGACTGATTTCTCCGGCAAGGTTAGGAGCGGCAAGACCATATTGCGGTATTTCCATGTGGCACTAGTGATACGGTCGTAGACACCAATAGAATACTTGGTACCAGCCTGTCCTTGTTTTGTTTTCACCTCTTCAATATTAGATTTTTCTTCGACGATGTAAGCCTTAGTTTGTGATTTAAACCAGTCATTGTTGCTTGTATTTGGTAGAAAGACTTTGCGGTAAGTTTCAAGCGTGCTAAACAAATCTGTCGTTCCATGATGGCTGGCAAGACTGATAGCATAAGTATCAACATTGTTTTTAGCAAGAAGATTGTTAAAGCCAGATTTACCTAACTCAATCAGAGTATCTAGTGGTGAAGTATTTCCTTTACCAAAGAAGTCCGGATGATACATAACTAGGTCTTTGACATTCACTTGACCATAGCTAAAGTTATACCAACGTTCTAAATAAGTTAAACCGAGTAGTAAGGCTTCCTTATTGTTCTTGATTTTATCTACAAGATAGCCTCTGGTAACTGAGTTGTCACCAGCAAGTCCAGCATCTGCAGACAAAAGTTTTTTCAAACTGTTTGCCAAATTTTGTTTTGTTTTGGCGAACTGGTCTTCTAAATAGAGCTCGGTTAACTTAACTTCTGGAGAAATACCAAGTGTCTTTCTGATGGCATCCGACTTATAGTTAACATTTTGTAAGTCAGGTAAGACTTGCTTAATGATAGAGTCTTGGTCATACAAGAATTGATTTGGAGTGTAGAGGAGTCCTGTATCCCCTAAACTATATTCTGCTAGCTTGGCAAAATCAGTCTGGTACTTGAGATCGAGCTTCTCAGATGAATGGTCCTGATAGTGAAGTAAGAGTTTATTTGCAGTCTGTTTGTTAGAAACAATATCTGTGATGACTTGGTCATCCTTCATCATAACTGCGGACAAGAGTTCTTTTTGATATAAGAGACTGTTCTCCTTGACCAGGTTTCCGTATTTCACGATGGTCGCCTTGTTATAGAAAGGTAACAATTTTTCAATGTTCTTATAAACCAAAGCACGGTTAGCTTGATAATGGGCTACCTTAGAAAAATCACTTTCTTTACTACCACTTGTTGAAAGGGGTTCCACTGTTGGAGGAGTGAGAGGATTAATTTCTGCTTTTTTATTAGTCACTTCAGAAGCATCTAGCATTGTTCCTCTTTCTTCAAAGGATTCTTTGCTGATGACTTCATCCCTAACCAAGGTGACATTGTATACTCTGTTCGCCTTACTGCTGAATGTGTCCTTCACCTTCATTCCATTGTAGTGGTAACCGGTAATGGCATTCCCGTTGGTTACATTGACATCACTTAGTACATTGGTCAATCTTCCTGCATGCTGTTCCTCATTCGTTTTTCGATCCCACAAATATCCAGCTACACCCGCGACTCTACCAAAGTGCTTGACATTGTTGATATCACCTTCAGCATAGCTATCCTGTATATGCGCATCTTGATCTACTAGACCTGCTAGCCCACCAACAGTCTGATCTGAACTATTGGTGTTGGATGAAATGGCTACTGTCGCTTTTGATTTAGTCAGTGAAGCTTTGTTTCCTGTCAAATGACCGACCAGACCACCAATATTATAGGCAGCGGTTGTTTCATAGGTATTGACAATTCTTCCCTTGAAACTACTTTCTGTAATGCTTGATTGGTCTGCCTTAGCCAACAAACCACCGATACCACGTTCTCCAGCCAGAACACCATCGACATGAACTTGTTTGATCTTTGTGCCATTTGTAGCTTCATTTGCCAGTGAAGCAATATCATTTTTACCTGAAATAGCAACATTTTTTAGACTCAGTTTTTCTACTGTAGCACCACTCAAGTTTTCAAACAGAGGTTTTTTCAAGTTATAAATAGCATACTTCTTACCATCTTTTTCTCCAATCAACTGACCAGTAAAGGTTCCCTTGATATAGGATCTTTCATCAGGACCAAGCTCCACTTCGTTAGCATTCAGGCTAGCTGCTAAATGATAGGTTCCAGAGAGATTTTGGTTTATAGCTTTGACCAGATTACTAAAGGAAGTAAAGTTTGTCTTTTCCTCTGTAGCCTTCTTATCGAGGTAGAAGGTGAAATTGTCGACATATTTATTGTTCTGCTCTTGCTGGAGTTTCTCAGCCTTAGCTGTAATTTTATAAACTGGCTGACCATTTCTTTCCTCTTCAGTTATTGAAGCTACTGGTAGATAGACATCTTTAAATGCTGAAGATTTCACCTTGACAAAGTAATTATCCGTATTCTTTGGAATTCCATCCAATGAAATATGTTGTCTATAAGTCCCATTCGTCTGGCTGTACAACTCAATATCCGAAACATTTCTTAATTCGAGTGTTTTTTCTGGATCCTGCTCTTTCGTTTTTTCAGTCGGAATATCTGGCTTTACTTGATCAATATCACCAGTGTATTCTGGAAGTGGGGCTACCTGTTCAGGCTCACCTTTGTCAGTTACAACCGCTTCTGGTAACGCTGGGTGAATCTCTGGTTCGCCTTTGTCGGTTACTACAGCCTCTGGTAACTCTGCTTGGACTGCAGGTTCCCCTTTTTCAGTTACTACAGCTTCTGGTAAGGCAGGTTGGGTTGCAGGTTCGCCTTTATCGCTTACAACTGCTTCTGGCAATTCAGGTTGAACTGCGGGCTCACCTTTATCACTTACTACTGCTTCGGGTAATTCTGCCTGGACCGCTGGCTCACCCTTGTCACTTACTACTGCTTCTGGTAAGGCGGGTTGAACTGCGGGCTCACCTTTAGCACTTACTACTGCTTCGGGTAAGGCGGGTTGAACTGCAGGTTCTCCTTTAGCACTTACTACTGCTTCGGGTAACGTTGGTTGAACTGCGGGTTCACCCTTATCAGTCACGACTGCTTCGGGTAACGTTGGTTGAACTGCAGGTTCGCCTTTAGCACTTACTACTGCTTCGGGTAATTCTGCCTGGACCGCTGGCTCACCCTTGTCACTTACTACTGCTTCTGGTAACGCAGGTTGAACTTCAGGTTCGCCTTTGTCACTTACAACGGTTTCGGGAAGCTCTGGTTGAACTTCAGGTTTATCTTTGTCTGTTATAACTGCTTCTGGCAATTCAGGTTGAACTTCAGGTTTACCTTTGTCACTTACTACTGCTTCTGGTAACGCAGGTTGAACTGCAGGTTCGCCTTTGTCACTTACAACAGCTGCTGGTAACTCTGGTTGAACTGTGGGTTCACCTTTATCACTTACAACTGCTTCTGGCAAGGCGGGTTGGACTGTAGGCTCACCCTTATCAGTCACGACTGCTTCTGGTAACTCTGGTTGGACTTCCGGTACGCCTTTGTCACTTACTACAACAGCTTCTGGTAAAGCGGGTTGGGTTGCAGGTTCGCCTTTGTCAGTTACAACTGCTTCTGGTAAGGCAGATTGGGTTGCAGGTTCGCCTTTTGCGCTTACAACGGCAGAATTTGAAGATTGTTTCTCTTCTTTTCTTGGATTGGTTAATTCTGCAGAGAGAGTTTTTTCAACTACTTGAACTTCTGTCGGCTTAGTTGAAGAAACAGATGTTTGTTCCTGCATAGTTTGTACTGTTGATGGATGTTCTACAAAATTTGGTGTAACACTATAATCCACCTTTTGTTGTTTTGTAGGAGTGGCTACTGATTTTTCTTGATTATTTACTTTAGACTCAGAAGTCGTTTTCCCCTCTTTGATATATCCAATATATGTGTAACCTGAAATGGCTTTAGGAAGAGGTAATTTTTCTCCAGAGGTCAATTCATAGTCAGTATTGTAATTTAGCAAAAGATTATTTTCTAAAGCATGAGCGGATACAAGAACACCATTTCCTATTCCTGCAACCAATACTAAATGTAATACTGTTTTATTCTTAACCTTTTTCTTAGAAACGGCAAAAATTAAAATCCCCAGAGCAGCTAAGCTAGCACCAGCAACCAAGGTTTGAACATCATTCTTGTTTCCAGTATTAGGTAATTCTCCCAGTTGATTTTGGGAATTTAATTTATAAACAAGATAATAAGTCTCATCATCATTATCCATGTATGTCGGAATATCATAGACAAGCTTATTCTTTTCATCTGATGATAGCTCTGACTCTGTCACATATTTATAGTGAACATCTTTAGTCTCTTGAGCCTCTACAGATGAACTACCTAATCCTAATACAGACATAAAACATAAACTTGAAATCGTTGCAGATACAAGTCCTACTGATAATTTTCTAAATGAAAAACGCTGCTGTTTTTCACCAAAATACTTTTCCATTATTCCTCCTTGAAATAAAATTTAAAAATATGTAAGGTAAACTTTATTATATTAGCTTGTTATCTTACAAAAAGGTAATACACTTCAATTATACTCTTAATTTACAAAAAAGTCTTAAAATTAAGTTGCGCTTTCATACTTTGTTTTATATATAAAATACGAAAGAGCAGGGGTTGCCATTTCCTATTTTCTCTTTTTGGATAAAATGTAACCTACCATGAAATTTCCACGGTAGGTGTTACTTATATTAGCAATCGTTCTAAAAATGGTTTGAGGCAGTTGAGGAGAATTCCTTCTATCCAGCTTTCTTGTGCTGAGGAGAGATGATCTGTCTGGAGACTTTCTTTTAGAAAATCTCGGACTTGTTCTGGTGCGATTTCAAACTCAAAGGCTTTCATTTTATAGAAAAAGTCGAGCAGATGGTCGGATAGGTATTCAGTTGAAAAGGGGACTTCACCACTTTTTCGATATTCTAATAAAAGCCGAGCAAATCGGGATTTTTCTTCAGGAAGCTCACGAAAATAGGAATTGAGAAGCCAGGTCTGCTTCTGCTTTCTCTCAATTGGATCCTGACTGGCAATTCGTTGGTCTTTTTCCAACTCTTTTTGGTATTGTTTGGCCTTGATAGCCCGTTCTGTCCGATTTTTACCAAAAAGAATTTTCTCCCACTTGCGTTCTTCTTGAGTCAGGGTTTCTGTAAAACCAAAATAATCTTGATAGGCACGCTCTGCTGGGCCCATAGCTAGAACCAGATTGTCTGCATATTGCTTGGCGATTTTATCCCTCTTCTTGCGCTCTTTCTCTGCTTGGATACGGAGTTCCTGTTCGTAATCAATTTTCTCCTTTCCTAACTTGACAAGGTAGAGTTGGTCATCTGGTTTTCCAAGTAAAAAGGGTTTGATACACTTTTCAAGAACTTCCTCCATACGCGCCTTCTTCTTAGGTTCTGCCTTGGTCCAACTTCCTCCTTGAAAGATTTCTAGGAAGAGTTGGTAGTCTCTCTCAGGTGAGAACTGATTTCCACGATTAGGTTTAAAAACACCTTTTTCCCAGAGCCATTTGAGAAGACGCTCGTCAAAGTCACTTTTGTTAAGCTTGATTTTTTCCTTTTTCTGGGCTTTTCTGGTCAGATTTTCGACCTTTCTGAGTAATTTTTCTTCCTCTTCTAGTTGCTGGTCAAGGGTCAATCGATGAAAATGCCGAACACAATCGCTACCAATCGGAAAGAGGCGTTGTCCTGTGACACCGTTAAAGAGTTCGTAGGCGTATTTGATGGCATTCCCACAGACACAATTGCTACGGCCAATACCGTTAAAAATCAAGGAAACTTCATTCCATTCCTTGGTAGCTTGTTCCCAAGTATCAGATTTTGAAGCCTGTAAAACCGCATCGTGCAGGGATTTTCTAACTG
>QWCR01001128.1_pt1 | contig 13182 bp, 22 predicted proteins | sample 1972581 | NCBI WGS metagenome assembly QWCR01 (sample SAMN09866703, study PRJNA288562) | Human oral metagenome isolate pre4_saliva, whole genome shotgun sequencing... | isolation source: mouth | host: Homo sapiens | place: USA: California
CAATCCACCCGTTGGCAAATTTAGTGAGAGATACACCGGCGCACACCCCGCCACCCATGGAGATGTCGACACAATATTGTCCCCTCCGAACCCTAAAACCAGCAGCTTGGGTTAACTCCTCAAATTCACCAAGCGTCATTACATCTTCACCTGCTTGGTAATTGCATTTCGTACACCGCGCGTATACGCTTTAGCTTGTACAGTGTCCATGCGACGATTGATAGCGTCCACGATAGCTTCACGGTCGCTAATCTCTGCAAGCATCTGATCCTTGTAGGCTTGTAGCTCGCTTTCTGGCAGGCCGTCTACAACCTCTTGCATCTCAAACATTGCAGGTTGAACCTCTGCGGATTCGTCGAAATCGTGAGGCTCGACAGTATCACCCTTAACGACCGAGCGGGGTACCGCAAATGGTTGCACCCCGTCACCTAGCGCCGCACTGTTACGCTCAGCCAGCAACTCCTCTGGTGATGGTGTGTCAATCATCATGTCATTGTATTGACTTGGCTGGTATTGCCCAATATGTTTCTTGTACTCTGTCATACTTTCCTCCGTTTGATGTTTACAATGTCCGCGCAGATGATCGCTCAGTGTGTCGAACTGTGCCCACTTGTCGTTAGTTTCTTGGTTTAGTTTTGGTGTGTTGTAGTTCATTTACTCCCCTTTTTCTATATTTATTAATGTTACCTGTTCTCGCCGCTTGTCATATGACCAAAGACGCACTTCGATGCCCTTACTGTCCACATTTTTTCTCATAATAGTAGAAAATCGGAGCTGGTCAAAATTATTAACGGCGTCGTCAAACTCCTCCCATTTACCCCTGTTAAAACTTGGTGGCTCTCCACTTGCCGCCAACTCTGTGTAATAAAGATTGTCTCGATCCATCATGATACTCTCCCTAGCTCATCTATGATTTGTTCCTTTAACATATCGATAGCGGCGTGTACGAGCGTAATCACATCGTCGTCAATGCCGTCTTCTAGAAACGCTCCAACATTTTGTGAGAGGTCATCTAGGTCAATCTTGGCGTTTTCGACTAGCTCTTGTACTTTGTATTTAGTCAGTAACATCTACACCTCCTCGCAAGCCTTCGTCGCCAAAATACCCATACGCTCACGTGGTGTTAGCCCGCCTCGCATACCGTACTCTACGTCGCCAGTCATGAGGGCGTCTGTTAGACACTCACCCCTTACTGGACACTCCGCGCAAATCTTGCGTGCTTCATTGTAATTGTTGTATCCGTTGTACTCATCAGCGTACGCTTTGTTCGCCGGGAAGAATGCCTCCGGGTCTGTTTGTGCACATAGTGCGCTACCTCGCCATTTATTGTGCATCTGAAAAATTCCCTTCATCATCGTTAATGTTTGTCATGTTCATGCCAGCACAAAACGCCTTCGCCTCGTCTATGCTAATTTCTTCCTGTATGTCATCCGTCATCGCAACCTACCAATCATGAATATTTTTAGATCGTCGAGAACTGCTGGATTACCAGCGTATGGATCAATACCATCGAGAAAAGCTTCGTTTAGATTCTGTATAAGCCACTCTCTGGTAATCTCCATAATCTCGTCTGCCTTCATGCCGTTGTTGGTTGATTTGTCTAGGATATCTAGGATTTGTTGCTTCATTACGCCTCCTCTACGATACATCCATTCTCGAATGTCTCATTAATAACCCCCTCTATAAAGGGAATGTCTACATTATCAAATAGCGCGGCGTCCTTGGTGACGTTTGTTAGCGTTAGATCATTACTATGAATATCAAAACTACTTACCCAATATTGAATGCCCGGAGTGTTGAGTCTCACTGTATATGTTTTAACCATTTTTTATCGTCCCATCTCGACCGCTAAAGGCAGTTAAACAATCTTTCTCTTTACGTTCACCAAATGCGCGCAATTCTTTCAGTGCCTCATTGATGTGGAAGTTAACCGCTTGCATTCCATCCGAATCCCAATTAACTCGGTAAATAGCAGCTGCTGCATCCATTAATAGATCGGCCACCTCTTTAAGGTTGGGCGCTTTATCCTCGCCGCTATTCTCTGGTTTATACATTTCTATCATTATTAATCTCCTCTCTTTTAAGTTGATAATTGCCGAGTTGTTAAGCTGCTATAGCTTCTGTTCTATCTACCTTTAATTATACTCCTAGTAATGGATAAATACAAGACTTTTAATGGATAAAATCAAAGAAACCCGCCGACTCTTTAGTTGATAGAATCCGCGGGCTTTGTTAGTAATCTATTTATTAGTTTATTAATACTTAGTTACCTTAATGGTTATTAGAATAACATTAAGTGCTATAACCTTTGGATCACTCGCCGTTCTCCAAAGGGCTACAACAACTAATGGAAGTTCCTACACGTCACTCCCATTACTTGTCTTCGCCGCTGATGCTCAAGAACAAGTTACAGTTCATTCGTCGGCCACTCTGTGTCCTTACTCACTCACTTACTTGTCTTTCGCTGCGCTTTTCTCTGCGTCGCCTCTCTCCCTTACGTTCGGCTCCTTGCTCAAAGCTGGTCGCTTACTCCGTAAGCTCCTATATGTATTTATTGTACCACACGTATCTCGATTTTTGATGTATTTTTTACATCAACCTGTGGAAAACTCGCCATTTAACAGGGGTAGAAAAATCTCAAAAAAGTCTCCAAAAACTCTTGACAACTTTTTACCATAAGCACTAAAAAAGCTAGTTATATCATAACGTGTCAAGTATAGGCGGTATGGAAGCAATAAAAATAGGAGCCAACTATAGCTGACTCCTACTAATTCTTTGCTCTGCCCGGGCGATAAACTTGGCGGTATCCTTGACTGGTTTATGGGCCTCCTCATCGTATTCATACACCCATCTATCGAGCTGCTTCTTTACTTTGCGCGTTTTACTTCACATTCGAGCCAGCTGGCGTTATCTTTACTAAAGTTCTCGCACTTATCTTGCTTATACTCAGCAACACCTTGCGCCTTAACCGAGTTAATAAAGCCTTGGTACTTAAGTGTACCGACAACCCCGAGGATTACTAGCAATACCCCCGCAAGCCCTGCGGCTACCATTTTAGCTGTGTTTTTGTTAACTGTTACTTTCTTACTCATATCCCACTCTCTATTTTATCGTTATTGCCCCTTCAGAGGCTCTGTAATCGTTTTTAATATTAAATAGGTATAATTACCCATCCTTAGTTTTTATTCTCATCTAGGGGCTTTAAATCGCTCTCGCTTATCTCATTAATCCAGATAAACCCGACGCCCATGTCATGGCTGTAATAGAACCGCTGGGTGTTATCGAGCTTAACCTTAACGGTCTTACCCCATTTAACTGGTCCGGGCGTCTCTATCCGCTTCATTGGATGCAGTGCGTGGATGTTCTTAGAGACCTCACGCCAGTGGTCGTATTTCTCCTCAAGGGCGATTGTCATATCAGGATCGTAAATATCCCGGTCTACCTCACGCTCAATCTCGCCTAGATAGGCCATTAGTTCGCTATCCGTCATTCCTCATTCTCCTTTTCTTTTGCCAGTAAAGACTTGCCCAGTACTGGCGATGGAGATACTAGATTTTCTAATCCAGCAATCTCCCCGAATAGCGTTAGCTGCCCGTCAGTTAGCTTGGCCAGGTTTTTTAAGAGTTATCGGCATGACTATGTAAATGCCGCGCTCGCTTTTAAATACCATTGGTTTTCTCTCCCCATAAAGGTCGATTGTTAGGCTGCCTTCCCCGTCAATGTCTTGTATCATCTTAAAAAAGTCTGCATTAAACCTCATTCTTGCTTGTCCCACTGGCTCACCCCCCAAGTAAGGAGTAATAATGCTCATGTAATCGGGGAACTTAGTAGTAATCTTCCGTCCATTATCCATGATCTCGGCTACCTCATTGGCCCCGAATAGGTCTGATACCCTACTTGTCATCGCTTTATGAGAGGCCTCTAGGTCAATCCGCGCAATTTGGCGGCCAACCCACTCGTCTAGGCCACCGACAAATACCACAGCTAGCATTACCCCATTAGTGCCGACTAAACATGTCTTACCCTTAATCCTATCTACTAAGATGCTAGTAAGCGCAGGGCGGTCTTTACCCTTATATACGACCTTGAGAAATGCTCCTAATTGCTTCTTATTCATAATACCTCCATTATTAGTAAAATAACCATTACTGTTGCCCAGGTAACCATTGCGTAGGCCAAGAAGTGCCAAAAGATTACCCCGGCTAGTGCTAGTGCTCCACCAATTACCGGCACTTTATATAGCATCTCAAGTGTCCAGTTGACAAAATCGGCGAAGTCTTCAATAAATTTAGGCGATCCCGAGTAGGGTAACATATTAATCCTCACACCCATACTGCTTGCACCAGCCGTTATCTTCGTACTGATTCGCCTGCATAATCTGCTCTCTTGTATCGTTGTGATAGTGTACATCTAGCCGTGCCCGCTGAATAGCTCGCTCGTCTTGTACTTGCCTTGGTGGGTTATCCATCGCCGCACCGCGTACTGCTAAGCTTGCAATCTGGACTGCAACGGCGATCGCCACAATCCACAAAATCCCCCGACATACTGCTTTTACCTTACTCATCACCTTTATCCTTTATAGTTTTACTTTATTAATCTCGCATACTAGAGCGATGTACTCACTGACGGTTAGCTTTTTCATCTTCGTAGTTCTCCTTAAGTTCTTTCATCTGCGCATCTACAAAGTCCATAATGTCGCTTAGCTCGATCTCCTCTAAGATGGTTTGTACACCAAACTCAGCCACCACCTGGGCTGGATCGACCCCGCTAAGTACTACTGATTGATCTTTAGTGTCGACCTCCACCTTATCGGCGTAGATTTGGATAAAGTTAAATTTGTTGTTACTCATCTTATTTCTCCTTTATTACTTTTAATTTGCAAGTAAGTTGTTATCTAAATTACTGAGTAATCGCGCCTCTCCATGTCGCGGAGAACCTTTCGGCGCTCCCACCAGATGTTAAATGCTTCAATTAGGTTGTTCTTAATGTTGTTCATATCATATTTCCTTTCGTTTAATCATTCATTCCCGAGTTGTTAATGTTCGTTTGTCGCTTCCGCTGTCTGAACTGTCCTCAGTATAGCGCAAATATTTTGAATGTCAACAACTTTTTGAAAGATTTTTAGACTTTTTTATTCTACCTCAGTAAGGCCGGCGAATCTCTTCCTTTTAATGCTTATTAGTATTGCATCTATATTTCAGGTGCGATGTACTGATAGTAAGAGTTATATATAGTCTCTTTAAAACTATATAGTACCTTTTAGGGCTACAAGCATCACTCCTCTTACAGGGGAATAAAAACACACAGCAGCGTATAAAGAGACAATAACCTATAATAGGCCGCATAGCTTAATAATACATAAATAACACCAAATGCTTATAATTGTATACAAACAGCATAAATTACCCGCCCAAAGCCGGCGCGGGCCTCTCTTTTAATGCTTCACTGGTTGGAATTTTTTTATCACTTATACAGATAATATAGAGTAATATATAAGGGAATAACGCACAGTATTGCACCCAAGCTTAATATTTACGCAAAAATAGGTAAAAATAACGTATAATGTGCCATTTTACCGCAAAATCAGGTGTTTTCGCATACTTTTGGGAGCACACACACCATATGCTCTATGCTGAAACCTGTAACAAAACAGTCCTCCACGCCCATTTTATGTTCTAATATATATACTTTTACCTCATTTTCAGGCATTAATATACCATATATGATATATTTTAACCCACTTCGGAGACAAAATGCAACGAAAATGCCGGGGAAATGAAAATCACCCCTCATTTTATATATCATATTTGATATAATCATCTCATATTTGATATATTTGCCTTATTTTAGCCCCATCTCAGCCAATCGCTCAGCAATAATCTCGCGCTCAGCCTCATATGGCTCATACTCAAAAGGTTCATATACACGCACGCACACTGGCTTCACTACCCTACTGAGCAGATCGCGGCGGGCCTTCTCTTCAACGCCCTCTTCTTCTTCTCAATAATATCAGCACTACTATGTAATGCAAGGTACCTTCAAACACGACGGTTCGCACAATCTACCGCCCACCTCAAAATACCCCAAAAACACCAAAATCCCACTCATTATATATAGTTATCCCAACGGAGGTCCCTCATACTTCGCAAAATGTGTATTGTACGAACCTAAGTAGGGCGCAAAGATCGGCGGGATTCTTTAACTTCGCAAAACGACACCTGTTATAACCTTTTACGAAGTAGGGTCAAAACAGGGCAAGATGATATATAACCCATCTACCATGAAAATATCCTACTTCCGACAAGAGTTATTTTACGAAGCTAAAGACCCCAGCCACAAGCCTAGCCGAAAACCCGGCAGAGCGTCAGCCTTTTACGAACTATGGAGTGGCAAGGTACTATGCAATGCCTAGTATTCGCCGTAGTGTTCAAGCCTAGCCACCCACGCATACATAATTGATGTGTTGCTATATTTTGTGAGAGTTTTGTGTCAGTGTAAAGTATGTGGGATGGTATAGCCTATGAGGGTGGGGTACACTAGGCCACTCCCATGGATATTTGTCAATCATTCTAGGGCTCATGATACATGCTCATCTAAAAACCGCGCACCCCATATTTTTCAAAGGTATATTCCCCGCCTATTATTATCAATATCCACCCCAAAACCCAAAAGTATATACTTGCAAAGAAAGGAGGCTACGATGGCCGAAAAAAGAGATAAAGAATATTGGAGAGAAAGAAAGTTAGCCCAACGCGAGGGGAGGACAAAACGGACGAAGAATAAAGATGGTGTGGGTATTCGCAAGAGAAATAAAGGTAAGGTTGCTAGCCAATGGACTCAAACCGAGCAACAGGAGCAATGGCTTAATTATTATATGGACCCCAAATCCCCGAGTTATGCAAACGCCTATGCAAGCGCTATACGTGCCGGCTACAGTAGGTGGGCAGCTCAAAAGATGGAAACTAAGGATTGCCAAAAGTGGGTCGCCGAGGCTAAGAATATGATGCGCCTTACTCCCGAACACCTTAAGCAGCAGCTACAAATGATTGTTGTAAATGATATATCAAAAGATGCAGATAAGATTAATGCTATTAAGCTATTGGGTAAGGAGCATAATATGTTTGTTGATAAGCAGGTCACGGCCCATATAGGTATCGAGGAAGCACTGAAGGAGTTAGACAATCTATGAGCGCATTAAAGAAACCGGCGAATCGTAAGCTTATCTATATCTGGGATGAGAACTTAGCTTACTTTAATAGCTTGGCTAACAAATCAGCCGCCATTAATCTACTACTCAAGAAAGCTCGCGCCAATGGATGATATTAAGCTTACTCGTGAACAGTTAGAAAAGATCAAGCTCGTTAAACAGGACTTCTACAAGTTCGCTAAGATGAACTTATATATTAAGGATAAGTTCGCCAATATCATACCGTTTATCCCCAATGAGCCTCAAAGGGCGCTCATCGACTACGTACTACTCTGCATCATAGAGAGGCGGCCAATAAAGGTTATCATCTTAAAGGCCCGTCAAATGGGCTTCAGTACCGCCGTAGAGGCTATTTGTTACTGGTGGACATCCACGAACTTTAACATTAATAGTGTTATCATCGGTAATGACGAGAAGTCCTCACTTAATCTTTATAGGATGTTCCGTCGTTATTTTGACAACACTAATATCCTGTTTAAACCAAGTGTTCGTTACAACACCAAGAGCGACTTAACGTTTGAAAAGTTTGATGAGTCCGGTAAGCAGATAGGCCTAGGATCGGCTATTAAGATTGAGACAGCCAAGAACAAGTCCGCGGGGCGTTCAGACACTATCAACTTCCTCCATGGAAGCGAGGTCGCGACTTGGGAGAACGGCGAAGATTTGGTTGCCTCTCTCATGCAAACAGTACCAGACGCGGAAGTGATGGAGAAGCCCTCAATGGTATTTCTTGAGTCTACGGCAGAAGGCCGCGGGAACTACTTCCATAAAGAGTATGTCGCAGCAGTAGAAGGTAAGAACAACTACCAACCCGCTTTTGCGCCCTGGTGGATCCTTGACACCTATGAGCGGGATGCTACATTTGACGAGCTGGGAAAACTTAATGACTACGAGTTATTCTTAGTCGACCTTATGAAGCAAGGCCACGATACACTAGGACATCATTTCCCCATTAGCGAGGAGGCTATCCCCAGGAAGCTTGCATTTTATAGAAGAAAAGCGAAAGACTTCGCAGCAACCCCCGAACGTCTACCCCAGGAATACCCAAGCTGCTTAGTGGCTGGGACAATGGTTGGCACAGACAGTGGCATCGTGCCTATAGAGTCGATGATTAAAGGTCAACAGACAAACCTCGGCGAGGTGTTAGCCTCATGGAAGCAGGTTAAGTCGCCCGTGGCTAAAATCACAACGTCGCTTGGCTATACAATTACCGGTACATATGATCATCCTGTCAAGACACACGAAGGGTTTGTTGATCTGGTAGATACCCTCAACAAGGACGTGGTGTTATTGCCACCTAAGACGGCCGATAAAAACTATGTCTGTTCGTGGAAAGATCTTGGAGTAACTCACTCAATCGAGGTAACCGAGAAGCTGGCTGAGTGGATGGGGTACTTTATGGGTGACGGCAGCTACTATGGCGAGACAATATCGTTTGCTTTTGATAGACAAGACAAGGACGTTATAGCCCATATTAAAGGACTAACGTCGTCCTTATTCGGCGTCGACTTGGCCGGACGTGTTGTCGGCACGAAGAAGGGTGGTTATGAGCTACGTGCTACCCGCAAAGGTATGACGCGTACGATGAAGGAATTAGGCCTAGTGCAGCGGCGAGAGTCGCACGGTTATACCCGTATATTGCGAGTGCCTGAAGCTATTTGGCGTTCACCAGACACTGTTATACAGGCTTATCTGCGAGGATTGCTTGAGGCTGACGGATGGAGTAACCATACGATGGTTAAATTCTTCTCAAAAGTACCCGAGTTTGTTCAAGATATACAATTGCTACTTCTCAGCCAAGGTATAACGTCGCGGTTTAAGCAGTATAATACTAAAAACGGTACGGGTTACGAGTATGTAGCGAATGAACTATCCCTCCGCTCGGGCGAAGCTGATCGATTTAAGCGTCTTATAGGCTTTCTATCCAAGCGAAAGAACAGCCGCGGTTTTAGTAGGCATCCAAACCCTATCGTATTAAGGGACACTGTTGTCTCCGTAGAGCCTCTAGGTGATGATGTTACATATAATCTCACCATCAAGGATGGCCACGAGTTTGACGCCAACGGCATTCACACCCACAACACGTGGCAGGAGGCGTTTATCGCAAGTGGTAAGAACGTATTCAATCCTCTTGCTTTACAGGAGATGGAAAAAGATGCAACCCCATTAGAGGATGTCGACTATTACAAGATTACACCGTTAGAGGATCGCCCCTATGAGGAATTTGAGCTAGAGAAGGTATCATTCGAACCTAACGAAACGCCCGATGACTTCACTTACAAAGCACCTCTCAAGATTTGGGAGAAGCCAAAGCCTTATGGGGAATACGTTATTGGTGCAGATGTTGCAGAAGGCCTCAAGGGTGGTGACTTTAGTGTTGCTACTGTTGTAGATGTCTCAACAATGGCAGTAGTCGCTCGCTGGCGAGGGCATTGTGACCCTGACAAGTTCGGCGAGATCTTAGGCGCTCTTGGTACGTATTACAATTATGCCCTTATAGGTGTAGAGGTAAACAACCACGGTCTTACTACAGTACAAAAACTCCGCGACACCTTCTATACGAACCTGTACAAACGCGATAGGGGTTATGACGAGGAGTGGGAGACGCCTACCGTCAACCTTGGCTGGAAGACTGATATGCGAACTAAGCGTCTGATGATTGATGACCTTATCAAGCTAGTGCGCGAGCGCGTGATTAAGGATAAGGATATTGTATTCATTAATGAGGCCTTCAGTTATGTACGTGATGAACGTGGTAGAATGAACGCAGAGGAAGGCTCTCACGATGACGTTGTGATGAGTACAGCTATTGCTTACCAGCTATTCCCTTGGGGTGATAACGATATATCAAACTTAAAGGTAGTTTCTACCGCAAAGATGCATAAAATAACCAATGGATGATAAAACACTACAAGAGGTAACTAAGCGCTTTAATAAGGCGCGGATGTATACCGAATCCCACTACAAGAAGACTTGGGCGAATGCATTTAAGTCTTACAACGGCATTAGAACAATTAGGGGATATGCGGGACAAGCTGATGAGTTTGTGCCTGAGACCTTCTCAATCGTAGAGGCGCTGGTGTCCTCATACGTCAAAACAAAGCCGCGGTTTAAGTATTGGCCATTACACGAGGAGCAAGAGCAAAGCGTTGAGGCCTTAAACGGTCTAGTCAACTATTACTGGTCTATTAATAACATGACCGATAAGATGATCAGCTGGATTAAGGATATGGCCCTGTATGGTACAGGTGTTTTGGCCTTTAGTTGGCTAAAAGATCGCCCACTTATCCAGAATATCCCGCTAAACGACTTCTTCGTTGACCCTGCTGCGCGCCATATCAATAACCCAGACGAGCCCGGCTATCCACGTTATGCAGGATATCGCTATCTTACAAGCCTTGAACAGCTCAAATCCCAGATGGAGGTGGATGTAGAGACCGGCAAGGTAGAGAATAAGTACAAAAACCTCGATAAAGTCTACGGCGCTAACGATGGCGAGGAGATGGATAAAGATATTAAAGAGATGTTGATAGGCTCAACGTACGGGAAAGACGCCATCAGTGAGCAGGTAGAGGTCATCGACTACTGGACTGAGAAGAGACACGTTATGATCGCTAACCGTAGCGTTGTTATCTTAGAGGAAGACAACCCCTACGCCCGAAAAGAGTCTACAAAAGAGCTACCGATGGATTTGGATGGCGAGATTATCCCAATGAAGGTAAAAATCCCCGCCATTAAAGGCTTTCTGCCCTTCGCAGTAGCCCGTAACTACGTTGATACGAGCCTATTCTACGGTAAGGGTATTGCTGAGGTTGTCCTTAAGACTCAGGAGTTGCTGAACGATACAGCGAGCCAGAAGCGCGACAATATTGCTTACGTGTTGAACAATATGTGGCAGATTGAGCCTCGATATCAACACCTAGCTGAGCGTATCCAGTCCGCACCAGGCGCTATATTCCCGATTCCTAAGGGTGCACTGCAGTAGCCGCGGATGCAGCCGTCCAAGGTATTAGCCAACGCTATAGCCGTACAACTGCTACTGAGATTTCTAACCAGATGGAGCAGTCAGATGCTCGCACAAATGTTAAGATGCAGTCATTAGAGGACGGCGGCCTTGCTCAGGTAGGATCAATCCTGTTTAAGATGATCCAGCTGTTCGTTAAAGAGGACACCCCAGTGCGGATGACTGATCATAACCAAATTACCTGGCAAGTCTATAGCCCCGACGTTTACTTTGGTGAATATCAGCCAAAGGTCGTACTCGAAAGTACTGCAGACGCCGAGATTGCGATGCTCAGCCAGGCAATGCAGACAGCTGCCCAGTTCAGCCTCCAAAATCCTCTCGTTAACCAGGAGGCATTCCTACGTAATATGTACAAGACTCTGTTTAGCAAGTACATGACCGAGGATGACATTAATGAGATGCTTACTGTACCGCAACCAATGATGGGCCCAGATGGCCAACCAGTCGATCCAGGCCTCGTACAAAGCGGCGCATCGCTCGCCCCAGGTGCAGAGGAATACCTGCTCGGAGTAGGCGCAGCCCAGGGAGGAGGTGACTCATTCAATAAGCGAGCCCAAACCGGCAATCAAGGCGGCGGCGGAGCTAATAGTAACGATAACAACATTAGACGGGTACGCTCAGAGCAAGCATCAACCCGATTGAGGTAGCAAATGGAAGAGAGTAACAAATGGGAGAAAATCGCTCATCAATGGGAGCAATTCTCCAAGACAGAAGCCTATAAAGAGCTAATGAGCTACATCGACCTGCAGAAGGATGTAAACTCTACATTAGCTGCAGGGCCTATTGAGATTTACAAGGAAGTGCCAACTGTTGACGGTAAGACAACGCAGCAACTCGAGTTTGAACCCGAGAAGTTGGCGTATCTTTTACAGCGCAATGTAGGCCTCGATACAATCCGCCTTTATATTGAAGGATTCAGTATCCAATAATTTTTACAACAATGTAAGATGTACAGCGTAGGAGGGTTTTCGCCCCTGTCCCTCCTACACTTCCCTTAAAGGCGAAAAGATAGATAGATGAACTAATAGGAGTACACTAGAATGGAAGATTCCCCTACCGGAACTAACGATGCCAGCCTCGATCAAGAGCCTACTAGCGTTAACGAACCGGCGGATATCTCTAGCGATACTACCTCTCAAGCTCCAGTAGAGCAAGATGTAGTAGCTGAGCCCGCCCAAGAAAGCGAGCCAGTAGATAACGGGCTGAGTAAATTCGCGAAGGCGCAAGGCTTTGATCTTGATAACGCTAGCGAAGACACGAAACGAGCCCTTAAAATTGCTCTGGATAATCAGCGCTCATTCCGTAGTGCGAAACAACTAGCAGATACCAGCGAGCCTACTGACGACTTGCGCGCAGAGGTTGCTAACTTGAAGTACGAGCGACAAGTTGAGCGATTCTTTGGCGAGCAAGGCCGTGACCGCAATCTCGAAGCGGTAATGTATGACATCGTGAAGGATAAAGCTGCTAAATACGGCGTAGAATATGCAAACAGCCTACGACACGACCTCGACACTCTGTATGATTTAGCCGTGCTTAAGTCGAGCAAGAACACCTCAAATGTAGATCCGGAGCAAATCCGCCGAGAGGAAAGGGAGTCTATCAATCAACAGCTCCAGCAGGGCGCTCAAGCCCATGCTACTGATCAAACCCCTACGGTAACGACTATTCAGGACGTTATGGCCAAGTATGAAATTGGCTCTCCTGAATACATTGCCGCAATAGACAAACTAACAAACTAAAAGGAAAAAATTAAATGCCTAACTATGTTACGCCTACTAAGGGCGCTGTGTCGGCCAGCGATGCGGCTGGTACACATAACCTGGTGCCTCAAATCTGGGCTCCAGAAGTAGAGAAGAACCGCACCGATAACCTCGTGCTCTGGAACTTCATCGACCACTCGAACCTTGAGCCAGGTACGCAACAGGGTGACGTCGTACACGTTCCATTCATG
>QWCR01000461.1_pt1 | contig 12994 bp, 3 predicted proteins | sample 1972581 | NCBI WGS metagenome assembly QWCR01 (sample SAMN09866703, study PRJNA288562) | Human oral metagenome isolate pre4_saliva, whole genome shotgun sequencing... | isolation source: mouth | host: Homo sapiens | place: USA: California
TCGTATCGCTTCTGTCTCAGTTATCCGTAACGCTGCCTTTATCGCGATTGCCCTTAGCTTCCTTGGTAAATTCACTGCCTTGATTTCAACCATTCCAAACGCTGTACTTGGTGGTATGTCAATCCTTCTCTATGGAGTTATCGCCAGCAACGGTTTGAAAGTCTTGATTAAAGAACGTGTTGATTTTGCTCAAATGCGTAACCTAATCATCGCAAGTGCTATGTTGGTCCTTGGACTTGGAGGAGCTATCCTTAAACTCGGTCCAGTTACCCTTTCAGGTACTGCCCTATCAGCCATGACAGGAATCATCTTGAACTTGATCTTACCATACGAAAATAAAGATTAAGAGACTTGACACAGAAAGAGAATGAACAAAAACGAGTTTCTCTTTACTAACCCCAAAAAGTTGCACAAATAATTATTGAAAGGACTTAGTTCTGTACTGCACAGGACTAAGTCCTTTTATAATAAAATGAAGCAAAACAGTACATAATGTGGTATCGTCAATTGAAACAAAGACAAGATAAAAGAGCCTCAAAAAAAGGTATTGCAACTTGGCAATACCTTTTTTGAGGTGCTTTTTGAAAGCCATCAAATGATGACTTTTCAGAGGGAGCAAAAAACTGTTCCCTTTATATTCTAAACATTTAAATGTCTTTTTTAAACAGTTGGTTAAAGAAACCGTCTGTATTTTTAAGAAGGGCTTTGAATACCTTAGATTTAAGAGCTACAGTATGAGAGAAGTCATCTGTTTTTTTCAAATCTTCTTCGACTGCTTTATCAAATAAAGGCCTTAACTCATCATAGTTACTGATATGGACGCCATCAATATCGATACCTTCAAAGCCTTTCTTAGCTTTAGCAAGAACCTCCTCGTACCAATGTCTCTTCCACTCTTCAAGTGTCTTGAACTTGTCTCCAGATACTTTCTTAATAATAAAGTCATCGCCTAGCAAACCTTTATTTTCTTTAATAGCTGCATCTTTGTATTTGTTAGATACATAACTAGTGAAACCTTTGTCATATCCATAATAACCCCACATGCGGAAGGCATTGTGTTTGAATGATAATGAACCAGGAGCTCCAAGACTAGTATTACCACCATAAATACCAGCCATCATATTGACGTTTACATATGCTGAGTTGACAGCATAATCTTCAGGGCGATAACGTCCGTTACCTGGATTTCCATGTTTCGTCATGAAGTTATTATCCACTAAATCATTGACGCTAGATAAAGTCATTACCTTTTCTTCACCTTTCAAATCACGGACACTATCCCATTGGTTTGGACCTAAAAGATCATTGTACTGAATCTTAGAGCGCATTTCTTTGTCGATTTTCTTGAACCACTTACTATTGTCTCCTTTAATTTTAGGAAGTACAGCATCAGCTTCTACATAATCAAGCAACATCATAGCTTCATTGTAGTTTCTCATGTAGCGGTCAATGTCATCACGTGTCTTTAATTTGTCAGGATCTGGGTTGTACCATTGGTTACCGTCATTTGGACGATGGTAAGCCATGTTAATTCCAAGTGCGCCGTATTCACCATTAGTCGTTGAACTATCAGGTGTTTGCAGCATACCTTGTGCATAGGCTTCTGCATTTGTACCAACACGTTGACTGTATCCTCCGTAATAGAGCATTCGGTCATTGACGTGTGTTGTTTCGTGAGTAAAGGCTGAAATACCAAATTGTGATATTAAATCGGTTACCATAAAGTAAACTTGGTCATTATTGTTTGCACTATCGTAAATACTAGCCATAGCTCCCATGGCTCCATTTGTTGCGTGGAATTTGCCAGTTGGACCATACAATTCTCTAATAGGTCTGATAATTGCCCCGTTCTTTCCGTACCCCATGCTGTTGGCACCGTCGACTCCATGGTAGTTTTGGTTATCCCAAACTGGTGTCGGTACCATATTTTGACTCTTAAGAAGTCTATCACGAACATTAGATAATGATAAACGTGACCAGAAATCTAAATAAGTTTGTTGAGCATGTGCAACTTCATCAATCTTAGTTTTGAACTCATTACGAGCTTCTTCTGTATGTTTTCCATATTTCTCAAATGAACTGTACGCCATCGTGTTATATGTTGAAATTAAGAACATATGGGCATCTTTAAGCGTTAGAAGTGGTAAAATCATACGACCATGAACGCCGTTATCTAGCCCATCAAAGACTCTATGACGTTTATTAATAAAGTCAGGATTTGTAGTTTTAGGTTCTGAAACATAAACATTCTTAGCTGAGTGGATAAACCAATCATTAATGTCTTTATCCTCTGTAAACAAACGCATGTTGTATTCTAAGAAGTTACGCAAATTACCTTTACCAGTATTACCTGCGATGATTTCACGGTAAGCATCCTGAGTCCGATCCCCTTTCAAGTTCTTTTCACTTGAACCGATGTTGATGAGTCTGTCAATAACACTTGGTGTCTTACCATAAAAATCAGGTTTGAACATCATGATGTTTTTTATACTCATGTCACCGTATTTGATATCATAGTAACGATTGAGATAAGTCAGAGCCATCATGATTTTAGCTTTATTGGTTTCTACTTTCTTGAGAAGTGCGTTTATCGCAGCTTCATCACTATTCAATTGATGGTCTTCATTTTCGACCAAGGCTTTGACTAACTTATCTAGATTTTGCTTCACTTCGGCAAAGCTTTCTTCTAAGTATAGATTGCGAATATATCCATCTTTACGTGTGTTGGTATTTTCTTCAGCTTTCTGACGATTATCCATTAGCGCGCGTACTTCAGATGAAATTAAGTCAACACTTGAAAGTCTTTCTTTCACATCTGCAATCAGTTTGTCTCGATTTTTAACAACCATATTCGGTGTATAGACAACATCACCAAGACCAGATACGCTATATTCACGCACTTGTTGGACTTTAGAATCCTTGAGTGTGACCCCCATTTCTTCTTTTGTACCATCTGCATAGTGAATCATTATTTTATCGATATCCGATAAATCGGTCACGAATTGACCATCCTTCATTCCCGTAACAGAAAGGACTTCTTTCTTAGCTAAGTTTGAATCTTCTGCAAGTTTGTTACCTTGGTTGACAATCCATTCTTTGTTATAAAATGGTTGAAGTTTCTCAATATTACGATAAGCCAGATCTCGATCTACTTTATAGTCTTGGGTTGACTTATATTCATCTTCTCTTCTGGTTAAACGATTTAAGCGATTGACCACAGGTTCGTTGATTTCGTATTTGTCAGCAGTAATATTAAAGGCTGCAATTCTCTTGTTAGCTTCATCTTGACTAATTTCTTTAATTTTGTCACGAGAATATTTGTATGAATGCTTACCTGAACTGACACCTTTGACAACAAAATTACGCTCTAACCATCCATTTGTGAAATAACCACCATCGTAGTCCAAATCCGAAGAACCAAAGAACTCTTCACCATTTTCAACTCTCATCATTGAAATATTATCTTCCAGTTTACCAAAAGGAAGATTGCTATTGATAAATCCACCTGTTTCAAACAAAACTTTAGTCTTAATGGTTCCTTTGGTGACCGACTTACGAATTGAACCATATTTACCAATTCCCATAGAGTCGTTGCCATTATCTGTTTTAGCAACTAAACCACCTATACGGGCTCTGTTAGCAACAATATCAGCCTCGACATATGCTTTTGCAATATTACCTCTCCAAATCTCACCGGCAATGCCAGCCATATATTGACCTTTATCACCAACACCCGTGAGTTTACCGATGAAGGCTACATTTGTCAACTGACCACCACTATCGATTTTATTGACGATACCCGCAATATTGTTATTAGCAACTACATTACCAGTCACCTTAACATCTTCAACAGTTGCATTTTTCACCATGTTGGCAACAGGTGCTATTCCGTCAGCCCAAGGCATATTGATATCCACATTACCTAAATTAATATTTTTCACAGAACCATTTTCAACACGGTCAAATAAGGGACGGGCAATGTTATGAATTGTATATTGTTTACCATCAACACTTGATAGATGTCCCTTAAACGTACCTGGAACATATTGTTTGTTAGGCGTTGGTACATTCGTTGCATTCAAATCTGCTCCGATTTTAAATGTACCATTTTTATTACCATTCATAGCCTCTACTAAATCTTTAAAGTTATAGTAGACATTATCTTCTTTAGGATGGGGTTTTTCTATATAATAAACATACTTATTGCGCGCCTTAGATGGATCAATGTGTTGAATCAAATCTTGAGCTTCAGCCGTAATTTTATAAAGTTTTTGACCTTCTTCAGTTACTTCCTCAATTTTATCAACTGCTAAACGTGTTACTTTATTATCACGACTAGTGATTTTTAAGTACATTTTCTTCACATTTTCATCAGAAGGTTTTTCGCTCATGAAATCACTAGGTGTTTCAGTACCATCATCATTTACCTTCACTAAATTAGTAGATGCGATATTTTTAATTTCAACTTTTTTCAACTCTAAACGTAAAGGTTTTTCATCTAATTTAGATGTTTCATCACCTTCACCACGGTTGTAAGTCATTGTTGTTGCAATTTTATAATCTTTGAATAAATCCAAACCTTGAATAGCGTCTGTCAATTTTTCTTTAGATAAATCAACTCGCTTAACAACAGTGTCCCCATCTTTAATCTCAGCTATAATGCTCTTGATTTCAGCATTACCTGTATTTTCAAGAGTGTAATACAATTTAGCTGAACGATCCATCGCATCTTCTGTAACCTTATCTAAAGTCAAAGTTGGAGCAACTTTTGACGTATATTCTGGCAACTCAGCTTGAACTTCTGGTTCTCCCTTTTCTGTGACTACTGCTTCTGGTAACACTGGTTGTACTTCTGGTTCCCCTTTGTCAGTCACAACAGCTTCTGGCAACACTGGTTGAACTTCTGGCTCCCCTTTGTCAGTCACAACAGCTTCTGGCAACTCAGCTTGAACTTCTGGTTCTCCCTTTTCTGTGACTACTGCTTCGGGTAAGGCTGGTTGTACTGCGGGTTCTCCCTTTTCTGTGACTACTGCTTCGGGTAACACTGGTTGAACTTCAGGTTTCCCTTTGTCGGTCACAACAGCTTCTGGTAAGGCCGGTTGTACTTCTGGTTCGCCTTTGTCAGTTACAACAGCTTCGGGTAAGGCTGGTTGAACTTCAGGTTCCCCTTTGTCAGTCACAACAGCTTCGGGTAACGCCAGTTGGACTTCCGGTTCCCCTTTGTCAGTCACAACAGCTTCGGGTAACGCTGGTTGAACTTCTGGTTCCCCTTTGTCAGTCACAACAGCTTCTGGCAACGCTGGTTGAACTTCTGGTTCCCCTTTGTCAGTCACAACAGCTTCCGGCAACGCTGGTTGAGCTTCTGGTTCCCCTTTGTCAGTCACAACAGCTTCCGGCAACGCTGGTTGAACTTCAGGTTCTACAAGGTTTGTACCTACTGGTTGCGTATAGTCAGGCTTCTCTGCTTTAGGAGCCTCGTCTGGAACAGTACCTACAGGTTCAGTGTATGCTGGTTTTTCATGAACTGCTGGCTCTACAAGGTTTGCTCCTATTGGTTGCGTATAGTCAGTTTTTTCTACTTTAGGCGCCTCGTCTGGGACTGTACTTACAGATTCAGTGTATTTAGGTTTCTCAGCTTTAGGCGCTTCATTAGGGATACTTACCTGAGTTTCAGATACTGGAACATTCTTTGTCCCCTCATCCTTATGTTGAATTTCTGAAATTGCATCATCATCAAGGGATAAGTATCCAATATAACGATATCCAGCAATTTGAACTACTCCTTCATTACTTGGAGCTTTCAAAGGATTGCTTATATCGAGAGCTTGCATACTAGAAAGACTAATCAGTCCGATAGTAGTAACTAAGAACAAACTACTAACTTTTTTCTTTTTATGAACCAAAAGGACTAAACTACCAACAGCTAATAGACCTAAAGCTGTAAGCACAGAAGTCGATGAACCTGTTGCAGGAAGAGCTTCCTGCTGATAAATAAGAGCATAACTTGCTTCATTATCAGTAGGAATTCCTGCCTGAATCTTACTTTGTTCTTCCTTTGTAAGAGCGCTTTTTTCAACATAATGATAGGTAGAAGCATGAATTACTGACGGTGCAACCAAGACACTTCCGAGTAACACCGAACCAACAATCCCACAGATTTTTCGGATCGAAAATCGTTCTTTTTTAAATAATGACAAGCGTAATCACCTTCTTTAATTTTATTTCCTAACAGTAAACACTATTTTTTATTTTCAAAAATTGAACTTCTAAAATCATCAGTTTGGTCAAGATAGGCTTTAAAGATTGCTCTCTTCAACTTATGAACTGCACTGTCTGTTTCTGGATTATAGTTATTCCAATGAGGAGTTTCTGTATCCTTGCGGACAGCTTCATTCATTAGTTGTTGCAACTCATCTATATTGCTTGTAGTTTTGGTTGCAAAGCTTGTCCATGATTTACTTGTATCATTAAAGGTAACTTTATTCAATTGACTGAATTTGTCTTGTCGCTCTTTATACATGGCCTTTTTAAAATCACTCCAAGTGTCGTATTGACCATTAAATAATTTTTGAAGTACTAATTTATCTGTTACCAATCCTTTAGTCTTACCATATGAGATAATCGTTTTATTATTTGCCCTAGCATCGGGTTCAAATTGATTTGAGATATATGGCACCATACCATCTTTAAATCCTTTAGCAGCTAATAGTTCATAGGCCATACGACGTCCCATCAGGTCACCTGGCGTTCCGTCATCATTACTTAATGCTGCATAAATCGGCGCAAATAATTTAATAGTGAAGTAGCCATTTCTTTCGTATTCACCTAAGGCATATTCCCTAGACGAAATAATATTATTCTCAATCAAATCATTAAATGAATGTAATTTTTCAGCTTCTTCTGCGGTTAAATCTCTGACAACATTTGTTGCGTAGACATTATTTCCATCTGGATCCTTAACAAATTTATTCTCGATTTTTCTTAGAGTATTCATTTTTTCGTAAACACTCAATTTATTCACAACAGACTGCCCTTCAAGATATTCCAACATATAAACAACATCAAACATATTGTGGACATATTGCTTCAAATCATCAGAGTTTTTAAATCTCGTAGTTGGATCGAGTATTTGTAATCGTTCTCCTTCTTTACTATCCGATTTTAAATGTTTCAAGATCGAGTTGATGGTGATGGTTGCGTCATTTGGATGGTCTGGTGCTTGTAATAAGCCTTTTGCAAAGAACTCTGGTCCCAAGCCACTTCTTCGACCATAGCCACCAAGATAGATGTCCTGATCTGAGTCATGCGTCATTTCATGTGTATAAGTGATAGCTCCATCCTTATCCAACATACGATAACCCATATAATATACTGCATCCCCTGTAGCGTAAGCACCGTGTCCATTATGGCCAACTTTATTTCCAACAGGTCCAAAGAAGTGTTTCATTGCAGGATTTGGACTATCAAAATCTGATACTGTTTGGGCTTTTCCATTGGTATGGTCATCTCCAAATTTATAGGCATCATAAAGCAAGATATTTCGGTAAAGCTTCTCACGCCCTTCCTTATCTAGAATACGATACCAATAATCGTAGTGATCTCGTTGACGCTCTGCTGTTTCGTGAGCACTCTTTTCAACAAAGCTATTCAAATCACCACTTGCTTGATGATCTTTATTACGATAGCGATCATAAGCACCAAAGCCTAGACTAGAGATAGTTGAAATGACAAATACTGATCTTTCTGGCAAGGTTAGTAGAGGCAGTACCATGTTACGGTATTTCCAACTGTCGCTAGTGATTCGATCATAGACACCGATAGAATACTTGGTGCCAGCTTTTTCCTGATTAGCTTTTACTTCTGGAATATTAGATTTTTCTTCAACGATGTAAGCTTTGGTCTGAGTTTTAAACCAGTCATTGTTGCTTGTGTTTGGTAGAAAGACTTTTCGGTAATTTTCAAGCGTGTTAAATAAATCTTTCGTTCCATGATGGCTAGCTAAACTAATAGCATAAGTATCAACGTTGTTCTTGGCAAGAAGATTATTAAATCCTGATTTACCTAACTCTATTAAGGTATCTAACGGAGAAGCATTTCCTTTGCCAAAGAAATCTAGATGGTACATTACAAGGTCTTTTGCACTCACTTTATCATAACTAAAGTTATACCAGCGTTCTAGGTAGCTCATACCAAGTAGTAAAGCTTCCTTGTTACGCTTGATTTTATCTATAATATAACCCGTCATCACTTGATTGTTTTCCACTAGAGCAGCATCCGCAGACAAGAGTTTTTTTAGACTTTCTTCAAGATGATCCTTCGTTTTAGCAAACTGGTCTTCTAGATATAGCTCGGTTAACTTAACTTCTGGAGAAATACCGAGTGTCTTTCTGATATCCTCTGAGTGGTAGGACACCTGCTGCAATTCAGGTAAGACTTGCTTGATGATAGAGGTTTGGTCATACAAGAATTGGTTAGGAGTATAGAGAAGACCTGTATCTCCTAGGCTATATTCTGCTAGCTTGGCAAAATCAGTCTGATACTTGAGATCAAGCTTCTCAGATGAATGGTCCTTGTAGTGAAGCAAGAGTTTGTTTGCAGTCTGTTTGTTGGAAACAATATCTGTGATTACTTGATCATCCTTCATCATAACTGCAGATAGAAGTTCTTTTTGATATAAATGACTGTTCTCATTAACCAGATTTCCATATTTGACGATGGTTGCCTTATTATAAAAAGGTAACAATTTTTCAATGTTCTTATAGGCTAAAACGCGCTTAGCTTGATAATTGGCTACCTTAGAAAAATCACTTTCTTTATTGCCACTTGTTGAAAGGGGCTCCACTGTTGGTGGGGTGAGAGGATTGATTTCTGCTTTCTTGCTTGCAATTTGAGAATCATCTAGCATCTTTCCTCTTTCTTCAAAGGATTCCTTGCTGACGACTTCATCGTTTTCCAAGGCAACTTTGATAACTCTATTAGCTTTATTGCTGAATGTAGCTGTCACCTTCATATTGTTATAGTGGTAAGCGGTGATGGCGTTCCCGTTTGTTACATTGACATCGCTAAGAACATTGGTCAAGCTTCCAGCATGCTGTTCCTTACCAGAAGTTCGATCCCATAAATAGCCTGCTACACCAGCGACTTCTCCGAACTGTTTGACATTATTAATATCTCCCTCAGCATAACTATCACGGACATGTGCATCATTGTCCACAAGTCCCACAAGACCACCGACAGTCTGATCTGAACTATTTGCATTTGATGAAATGGCTATTGTAGCTTTGGATTTAGCAATAGACGCGTTTTCACCTGTCAAATGTCCAACCAAGCCACCAATATTGTAGGTAGCAGTTGTTTCATAGGTATTAATAATCCTTCCCTTGAAACTACTGTCAGTGATGGTTGATTGTTCGGACTTGGCAAGCAATCCACCAATACCACGTTCCCCAGCTAAGACACCGTCGACATGAACCTGGTTAATTTTTGTCCCATTTTTAGCTTCATTTGCCAGTGAACCGATATCATTCTTTCCTGAAATAGAGACATTTTTCAGGCTCAGTTTTTCTACTGTAGCATTACTTAAGTTGTTAAATAAAGGTTTTTTCAAATTATAGATAGCATAATGTTTGCCATCTTTTTCACCAATCAACCTACCAGTAAAGTTGCCCTTAATATAAGACTTCGCATCAGACTCCAGTTCCATTTCGTTAGCATTCAAGCTAGCTGATAAATAATAGGTTCCACCAAGATTTTGGTTGATGGCATGAACTAGATTACTAAAGGAAGTAAAGTTTGTCGTTTCCTCTGTAGTCTTCTTAGCTAAATAGAAACTGAAATTTTCAACATATTTATGGTCTATCTCCTGCTGGAGTTTATCAACTCTCGCTGTAATTTTATAAAATGTGCGTCCATCTTTTAACTCCTCGGATATAGATGCAACCGGAAGGTAAACATCTTTAAACGCAGAAGATTTTACCTTTACAAAATAAGTATCTGGATTACTTGGAACACTGTCCAAAGAAACATGTTGTTTGTAAGTTCCATTCGTTTGATGACTATACAATTCAATATCAGAAACATTTCTTAATTCAAGTGTTTTCTCTGGATCTGTTTCTTTTGGCTTCTCAACGGGAGTTTCAGGTTTTAGTTGCTCAATATTCCCCTTGTATTCAGGAAGTGGATCTACCTGTTCTGGTTCTACTATTGCTCCGGCCTGTGGACCTGTGTATTCTGGTAGGGGGGCAATCTGCTCTGGTTCAACAATAGCCCCAGCCTGTACGCCTGTGTATTCTGGTAGGGGGGCTACCTGCTCTGGTTCGACAATAGCTCCAGCTTGTGGGCCTGTGTATTCTGGTAGGGGGGCTACTTGTTCTGGTTCTACTATTGCTCCGGCTTGCACTCCTGTGTATTCTTTCGGTGCTTCTACCTTCTCTGGTTCTACTATCGCTCCAGCTTGTACTCCTGTATATTCTGGTAGGGGGGCTACTTGTTCTGGTTCTACTATTGCTCCGGCTTGCACTCCTGTGTATTCCTTCGGTGCTTCTACCTGCTCTGGTTCTACTATCGCTCCAGCCTGAACTCCTGTATATTCTGGTAGTGGTGCTATCTGTTCAGGTTCACCTTTATCACTTACCACGGTATCTGGCGACTCTGGTTGAACCTCAGTCTCACCTTTGTCAGTCACAACCGCTTCCGGTAGCTCTGGTTGGACTGCTGGTTCGCCTTTTTCAGTTACAAACTGCTTCTGGCAACTCTGGTTGGACTGCTGGCTCACCTTTGTCGGTTACTACAGCTGCTGGTAGTTCAGGCTGAATTGCGGGTTCAACAATAGCTCCAGACTGTACTTCCTTATGTTCTGCACCAGTCTCAGGTTGTTCCTTTATAACTTGAGCTTTTTTAGTACCTTTTTCGACTATTCTTGTAACAGGCGCAGTCGTTGAAGTTGAAACAATTTCTCGTGAAACCTCTTCATTGTTTACAGAGAATATTCTGATGACTTCAACTTTCTTACCTAATTTACCTTCTTGTTTTACTCTTACAGTTCCTTCAGCTAAATCAGGATTTTCTTGAATTTCTTCTTGAAAATCTATTTTTGTCTCTATAGTTTCCTCACGATATAAGAGTTCAGGTTTATTCAACTGGCCAGATAGAACTTCATCCTGTGGATTTAATGTATTTACCCCAGTCTTTTCTTTTGGAGAAACCTTCTCGTCTTTCTTCGTTTCTATATTCTTATGTTCTGCCAACTGTGCTTGAGAATCTGAAGATTGTTTCTCTTCTTTTCTTGGATTGATTAATTCAGTAGAGAAAGGTTTTTCAACTACTTGAACTTCTGTCGGCTTAGTTGAAGAAACAGGTGTTTGTTCCTGAATAGCTTGTACTGTTGATGGATTCTCTACAAAATTCGGTGTAACATTATAATCCACCTTTTGTTGTTTTGTAGGAGTGGCAACTGAACTCTTTTGATTACTTACTTCAGAATCAGAAGTCGTTTTCCCCTCTTTGATATATCCAATATATGTGTAACCTGAAATGTCTTTAGGAAGAGGTAATTTTTCTCCAGAGGTCAATTCATAGTCAGTATTGTAATTTAGCAAAAGATTATTTTCTAAAGCATGAGCTGAAACTAAGACACCATTTCCTATTCCTGCAACCAATACTAAATGTAATACTGTTTTATTCTTAACTTTTTTCTTAGAAACAGCAAAAATTAAAATCCCCAAAGCAGCTAAGCTAGTACCAGCAACTAAGGCTTGCATCTCATTCTTGCTTCCAGTATTTGGCAATTCCGCCAGTTGATTTTGAGAATTTAATTTATAAACAAGATAATAAGTTTCATCATCATTCTCCGTGTATGCCGGAATATCATAGACAAGCTGCTTCTTGTCTTCTGATGATAACTCTGACTCTGTCACATATTTATAGTGAACACCTTTAGTCTCTTGAGCTTCTACAGATGAACTACCTAATACAGACATAAAAAATAAACTTGAAATCGTCGCAGATACAAGTCCTACTGATAATTTTCTAAATGAAAAACGCTGCTGTTTTTCACCAAAATACTTTTCCATGATTCCTCCTTGAAATAAAATTTATATTTATGTTACGAAGACCTTTAATATATTAGCGTATTATCTATAAAAAAGGCATTACACTTTGATTATACTCTTAATTTACCAAAAAGTCTTAAAATTGCATTACGTTTTCATACTTTGTTTTATATATAAAATACCAAGCAATAATGTTTGCAATTCCCTATTATCTTTTTCCATAAAAGAAAACCCACCATGGCATTTCCACGGTAGGTGTTACTTATATCAATAATCGTTCTAAAAATGGTTTGAGACAGTTTAGGAGAATTCCTTCTATCCAGCTTTCTTGTGCTGAGGAGAGATGATCTGCCTGGAGGCTTTCTTTTAGAAAATCTCGGACTTGTTCTGGTGCGATTTCAAATTCAAAAGCTTTCATTTTATAGAAAAATTCGATGAGATGATCTGACAGATATTCAGTTGAAAAGGGAACTTCTCCACTTTTTCGATATTCTAATAAGAGGCGAGCAAATCGAGATTTTTCTTCAGGAAGCTCACGGAAATAGGAATTGAGGAGCCAGATCTGCTTCTGCTTTCTTTCAATTGGATCCCGACTGGTAATTCGTTGGTCTTTTTCCAGCTCTTTTTTGTATTGTTTGGCCTTGATAGCCCGTTCTGTTCGATTTTTACCAAAAAGTATTTTCTCCCACTTACGTTCTTCTTGAGTCAGGGTTTCTGTAAAGCCAAAGTAATCTTGATAGGCACGCTCTGCTGGGCCCATAGCTAGAACCAGATTGTCTGCATATTGCTTGGCGATTTTATCTCTCTTCTTGCGCTCTTTCTCTGCCTGGATACGGAGTTCTTGTTCGTAGTCAATTTTCTCCTTGCCTAGCTTGACAAGGTAGAGTTGGTCATCTGATTTTCCAAGTAAAAAGGGTTTGATACACTTTTCAAGGACTTCTTCC
>QWCR01000435.1_pt1 | contig 12885 bp, 8 predicted proteins | sample 1972581 | NCBI WGS metagenome assembly QWCR01 (sample SAMN09866703, study PRJNA288562) | Human oral metagenome isolate pre4_saliva, whole genome shotgun sequencing... | isolation source: mouth | host: Homo sapiens | place: USA: California
TACACTACAGATGCTAAAGGTTGGATGGCAACTGTTGACTATGCATTGCAAAACAACGTTGGCTTATCCGCTTACTACGGTTTCAACTGGAAAACTCAAAACGGTACTGACCAAAACGACTTCTACCGTGCAGATCTTAACTACAAATTCTAATTTGATAGTTACAAATATAAAAGGGACTCCTTCGGGAGTCTCTTTTTTTGTACCCCTTATAAATGGTATAATAGATAAATACAGTAATTATATAAGGAGGTCTGCTGATGAATCCTTCTTTTTCACATATTCAGATGGTGGCCATCGATTGTGATGAAACATTGTTGCGCAGTGATAATACGGTGTCAGAGTATACTAAGGATGTATTGCATCAATTGCAAGAGAAAGGCATTCGTATCACTATTGCAACGGGTCGCATGTACCAAACGGCAAAGCCTGTTGGCATGTCATTGCAGCTTGGTAATGTGCCGATGATATTATTTTCTGGAGGTCTCATACAAGAATTAGAATCAGGTCGTAAGCTATTTGAACGGACTGTGCCATTAGATACGGTACAACGGATTTGGAAATTAGTAAGCCAATATGGATGGCATATTCAGTCATATGTAGATGATCATCTATTGTGTCATCATCATGATTGGCAATCGGATTTATATGAACGTCAAACGGGGGCTAACGCTGAATTTTTAGGCGATTCGTTGTATGAACTTTCACAAGAGCCTAATAAATTAATTGCTATAGATACTGTTAAAAACATAGATTCTATCATTGTTACATTGACGCCCATTGTAGGCGATACGGCTACGTTAGTGCGGAGTCAGAAGGATTTTTTAGAAATCATTGCACCTCATGTATCCAAGGGTGATGCGTTATATCAGTTAGCACAGCAATATGAACTTGGCCTAGAGCATATCGTATCCTTTGGTAACGCAGAGAACGATATATCTATGTTATCTAAAACGGGGTACTCAGTAGCCGTTGAAAATGCTGTGGATCATGTAAAATCGATAGCCTGTGAGGTATGTGGGCATCATAATGAAGACGGCGTAGCTCATTGGATTGAAGAACATTTATTATAATGGAGTAAGGTATGGAAGCATTTCGTTTATTAATCGTAACTGGCATGTCTGGTGCTGGGAAAACACAGGTATTACAGGCATTAGAAGATATGGGCTACCTTTGTGTAGATAATATTCCGCCTGTATTAATTCCAAAACTGAGTGAGATTTGTCGCCAAGGTGGGGTCCGCACCAATCGTGTGGCCCTCGTTGTCGATATTCGTGGCGGAGAGTTTTTTGAGGCTTTGTCTGCTTCTTTAGAGACCTTGAATGAGATGAAGGTAGATTATGAAATCGTTTTCATGGATGCTAGTGATGAAACCTTGATTCGTCGTTATAAAGAGTCTCGCCGTAGTCACCCGCTCGCACCAAGTGGTCGTATTACAACAGGCCTAAGAAAAGAACGCCAAATTCTAGATTCTGTGCGCCATAAAGCGGATTATATTATCGATACAACGGATATGAAAACCGCATCCTTAAAGGAATACTTGAAAAAACGCTTTACTCAAGTGGCAGATAAACACGGCATGTCCGTAACTGTTGTGAGCTTTGGTTTTAAATACGGCTTGCCATTGGATGCAGATATGATTTGGGATGTTCGTTTCTTGCCAAATCCGTTCTATATTCCAGAATACCGTCATAAAACGGGGCGTGTACAGGTTGTTAACGACTATATTCACTCCTTTGACGTAACGGATGAATTTAAAACACACTATTTTAATACCATGGATTTCCTTGTGCCTAATTATGAGAAGGAAGGGAAAGCTCAATTTATTGTAGCCGTTGGCTGTACAGGCGGTATGCACCGCTCTGTTGCCATGGCAGAGGCTTTGTATGCTCATTTATTAGAAAAAGGTTATCGTGTCACGGTGGAACATCGGGATATGATGAAGAATAATGTGGAAGAAGATTTTAATCCACATCAAGCAGATCTAGGGGATTAAAAGGGGATTATATGTTACGAAAACGTTGGTTCCGGTGGTTAATTCCGGGCCTTAATATAAAACGTTGGCTTGCTCTCTATAGCTTAGGGGTAGGCTTATTAATCATAGGCATTTCACTATTATTTAACTATCAATGGTTATCGTATATAGAGGACATTGTTCTTGCCTATTCCTATTCCTTAACGGGATATTATAATTACAATGTATTGATTTTAGTGGGCGCAGTACTTATCGGTATAGCGGCTGTCTTGATTTTAGTTGGTACGAGCAAGGTTATTAAAACCATTATCCGTGCTGTTTTACCAGATCCATCTAGCAAGGTATCGGATATTATCTTTCAAAATATCCGTCTTGATAAAGGACCTAAAATCGTAGTTATTGGTGGTGGTACGGGCTTATCCAATTTATTGCGCGGTTTGAAAGCTCACACATCTAATTTATCGGCTATCGTTACGGTTGCCGATGATGGCGGTTCTTCCGGTCGCTTGCGAGAAGATTTTAAAATGATTGCACCTGGCGATTTACGCAACTGTCTTGTAGCTCTTGCAGAACAAGAAGGTGTTATGGAAAATCTTTTCCGCTATCGTTTTGAAGGGAACAATGAGCTCTCTGGTCATAGCTTTGGGAATCTCTTTATTACGGCGTTGGCACAGGTTTATGATGGCGATATAGAGGAGGCCCTCGAAGCGGCTAGTAAATTATTGCGTGTCCGCGGTCGTGTCATTCCGTCGTCTACAGAATTTATTCAACTCAGTGCTGAACTCATTGATGGCACAATTGTGGATGGTGAAAGTAATATTCCACACGCAGGAAAGAAGATTAAACGCGTATTTAGTAGTCCTGAACATCCAAAACCAGAAGGCGCTGCATTGCGCGCCATTGATGAAGCAGATGTTATCATATTAGGGCCTGGTAGTCTCTATACGAGTATCATTCCTAATTTATTGACCGACAAAATCGCGGACCATGTGCGCGCTAGTAAGGCCAATAAAATTTACATTGCCAATGTAATGACACAACCTGGTGAAACGTCTGGCTACACATTGGCTGATCACGTACAAGCTATCATCGACCATAGTGGGGGAGGTATCATCGATACGGTTCTCGCCAATGATGGACCTTTGCCAATTCAAATGGTAGAACAGTATAGCGCAGTCGGTTCAGAGCCTGTGGCCATCGATTCTAAACGTTTACAAGACATGGGGATTCGCACGGTTAGAGCAACGCTCATTAGCCAAGAAAAACCGGCTATTCATGACCCAGAACGTTTAGGTAAGGTCCTTATGGATATCATATATGCTATGAAATCAGATATGGAACCACGGGTATTAGAATACTATTTACGCCGTGCTGATCATTAGAAAGGAAAACCTATGTCTTTTGCAGAAGATGTAAAAAATGAATTATGTGCCTATGAGCCTGAAACGGATACCGATGTGGCCATGAAGATTGAAGCATCCTGCTTATTGCGCATGGGTGGTTCCTTATTGCTCGGTATGAAGGGAGCTATCGGTATACGACTAGCCACTGCTAATAATGCGGTGGCTAGACGTTTGCTAGGCATACTTAAAAAACAATACGAATTGCCGACCCATGTTATGGTGCGCCAAGGTTTAAATTTGCGGAAAAAGAATATGTATACATTAACGGTGGATCCATCACAAGAGGGGCGTCAAGCCTTAGAAGATTTGGCATTGTGGCCTGTTACCGAACAGTTGCCACGGAAGTGGTTACACTCAATGGAGGCGCGACGCGCCTTCTTGCGCGGCGCTTTTTTAGGGGGCGGATCCGTTAATAAACCACAAAGTGATTACCATCTTGAGTTTATGACGGGCAACGAAGCTTTTGCACGAGAAATTGTATATGTATTGAAATTATTTCACATTCATGCAGGTCTGACAGAGCGTAAAGAAGAATATGTGGTATATCTTAAAGAAGGCGATGCGGTAACAAATTGTTTACAGGTCATGGGTGCTCAATCGGCATTGATGGAATTTGAAAATGTACGCATCATGAAGACCGTTCGCAATCAGATCAATCGACAGGTAAATTGTGAGACTGCAAATTTACAAAAAACCGTAGATGCAGCGGTACGTCAAGTGAAAGCTATCCGTATATTGGATGAGCATATAGGTATTGATGCATTGCCGGATAAATTGAAAATTGTAGCTAGATTGCGCTGGAATAATCCGGAAGCAAGTTTAAAAGAATTAGAAGAAATGATGAATGGTACCTTATCTAAATCAGGTATTGGACATCGTTTGAAAAAGTTAGAAGCATTAGCCCTTACATATGATCCTATGGGGCTGGAAGAGGTTTAATATTATGTTATTTAAGAAAACATATAAGCTAGCGACGATGTTAGCAGTTATGGGAGCATTAACAGGTCATGCAGCAAGCGATATTGATTTGAACTCCATAGGATATTTTTCGTTTACTCCATTACCAGCGGAATTACAAGCACAGAAGGATACATTGCTATTATCTGATAGTCCTGAATATGTAGGTCCCGTAGGCGGCGTTTTAAGTGCTGGTAGCATTAATGGGAAAGGGCGTATCTACTTTTACCATGTAAATGAAATGGCTGAACCTCATAAGATTGCCATTATCTTGGAGAATACCGGTAATGAACCAAATGGCATTGCCGTGTTCCGTGAACTAAAATCCATCGCCACATCAGATTATTTTGCGGCGGGCCGCGATTTATCACGAAAGGAATTAGAGCAACCATTGACGGATAAACCATTGTATTCCTTTGTGATGCCTCCCAAAAGTCGTCAACTCGTATTTACCGATTTAGAACATTCCCCAATACCTAAAGATGCTCTATTTACAGGTATCGTAGATTTGCAAACGAGTGCTCCCGTATTTGCACGGGTTATGATGATTCCTATGAATCTAAACTCTATTGAGTCCTCGTATTGGGTGAATAATTTGCCTATAGACCATGTGCGGTTGCGTGGTACTTTCACCGGTGCTGAGCGCGAAATGGCAGTAACAAAAGAATATAATACCACATTAGGTGGCGCCTATGTGGAACTGGGCAATGATAGAGAAGACCGTTTTGTAGAGGGCGTGGATGAGCTCGACAATAAGGCCTATGTTAAGGACTCAGGGAACTATGGTATTTCTTATACCGTTAAAATTCCTACAAGCGGCGAGGATCCTTTCCGCCTCTATTTCAATCCATTAGGCGGCGGTTATTCGGGGTCTTTTACTGTGAAAGCACAACGTCGTTGGCAGAAGGCTCCTAGTGAAAGCATGACCTATCACATCGGTGGTGACGACGGACTGATGGCATTAGGTCATAATACTGTATTAGATTCTCGATACATGGGTAACTATTACGGTGGTGATACGTTGACCATCGATTTCATGCCGGCTGGTGCTTCGAATTTACCAGTTCGTTTTTTACTGATTCCAGAAGCGTTAGCAAACCCTCAATATGCGCGCGTATTGGCCACTAATGAAGCTGGTCAGCGTGCATTAGAAGCAGAGGCGCAAAAAGAAGCAGCCGAAGCAGCTAAGAAGGTGGCTATTGAAGAAAAATATGTAGCAGCGAAGACTCAAAAAGAAGAACAAGCTCATCAATTAGCAGAGGCAGCTAAATTAGCGGCTGAAAAGGCAGCTGCTGCTCATAAAGCGGCTCAAGATAGACAGGCTGAATTAGATAAACGAGATGCAGAGGAACAAGCTAAACTCAAGGCAAAAGCCGATGCAGCTGCTGAACGAGCACGTGCTAAAGCGGAAGCTGATCGACAATTGGCTGAACAAAAAGCTAAGGCTGATGCCCAAAAAGCGGAAGCAGCACGCATTGCAGCAGAGCAAAAGGCGAAAGATGATGCGGCTAAGGCTGAATCGGCTCGTATTGCAGCCGAACAAAAAGCCAAGGCTGATGCTCAAAAAGCAGAGGCAGCACGCATCGCAGCCGAACAAGCAGCTCGTGAAAAAGCAGAACGTGAGCAAGCTGCTCGAGAAGCAGCCGAGCAAAAAGCTCGTGAATATGCAGCAAAATTAGAAGCACAACGTTTAGAAGCGCAGCGTAAGGCTGAAGAAGAACGCATTTTGGCTGAACAACGTGCAGAAGCAGCTCGTATTGAAGCAGAGCGTAAAGCGGCAGAACAAGCGGCTAAAAACGAAGCAGAACGCCAAGAAGCGGCTAGAAAAGCAGAAGCGGCGCGTCAAGAGGCGGCTCGTCGGGCTGAAGAAAAACGTAAAGCTGCAGAAGCCAAAGCAGAGGCTGATCGAATTGCAGCCGAAGCAAAACGCACTGAAGAGGCTAGAAAAGCCGAAGAAGCTCGTCAGGAAGCATTGCGCAAGGCCGAAATGGCTCGACAAGAAGCGGCACGTAAAGCTGAGGAAGAGCGCCTAGCAGCTATTGCAAAAGCTCAAGAAGAAGCGCGTAAAGCCGAAGAAGCACGCCGTGCTGAAGAGGCTCGTAAGGCAGAGGCTGCAAGAATTGCGGAAACAGAACGTATTGCGGAAGCCGCTCGACAAGCTGAGGAAGCTCGCATCCGCGAAGAAAATCGCGCTGCAGAAGCGGCACGTAAAGCAGAGCGTGAACGGATTGCGAAGGAACAAGCAGAAGCGGCTAGAAAAGCCGAAGAAACTCGCCAATTGGCAGAAAAACGGTACCGTGAATACGAAATTGCTCAAGAACAAGCCAAAGAGGCACGCCGTCGTGCTGATATTCAACGGGAAGCTCAGAAAAAAGCAGCTCAACGGGCTGAAGAAATCCGCTTAGCTGCACAACGACAAATTATCGCTAAGCGAAACGCAGAAATTGCACGTCAAAAATTGGCAGAAGAACGTGAAGCAGCGCGTATTGCAGCACAAGGTGGTAAACGTCGTAGCTTTGCTGAGTTAGATGATGTTAATACATCTGCCAATCAAGATGAAGATACTACACAAAATGCGGTATCTATTGATCAGTTGACCAGAAAACAACAGTAAACGAATCGGTGGATTTACATATTAAATCGGATGCCTGTTAAGGCATCCGATTTGTGTTTCTTCATGGGAATTACATTGACTTTCACAGGTAATTTCAGTACAATGAATAGAGATAAGTGCAATATACAGTACGAGATACTGTAGCATTACAAAATCCCTTTTAAATTGGTCCAGAGAGGCTAAAAAAGGACATATAGTTGAAGCGCCCTCAAGGGCTTCTTTGTGCAAACTATTCGACCTTTTGCCCTGGGGCAAGAGGTCTTTTTTGTTATACGGTTAGGAGGCAATCATGGGACAAGTGAGCTTACATGGCAAACATTTGTTAGGGTTACAACATGCTACACCTGAAGAAATTAAATTAATTCTAGATGTAGCGAAAAAGATGAAGAAGGTTGTTTTGTCTGATGACAAAAAAATCCCTTATTTGAAAGGTAAGGCGATTATCAATCTATTCATGGAACCTAGTACACGTACGCGTAGTTCCTTTGAACTAGCAGGTAAATATTTAGGGGCAGATGTAATCAATATTACACCAAGTGGTTCCTCTATGGGTAAGGGTGAAAGCTTCCGCGATACATTATTAACATTGTCCTATATGGGGACGGATGCTATCGTAATGCGCAGCAGCGCCGAAGGGGCTCCTCTCTATGCGACAAAAGCCGTTAATCCTATCATTATCAATGCTGGCGATGGTGCCCATGAACATCCAACACAAGCATTGCTTGATATGTTCTCCATCATTGAACGCAAAGGTTCATTAGAAGGTAAAAAAGTCGTTATCGTAGGCGATATTATGCATAGCCGTGTAGCTCGCTCCGATGTTTACGGTCTTACTAAAATGGGGGCTGACGTTCATTTAGCAGGTCCTCGTACTATGCTCTATCCTGAGCTTGAAAAAATGGGTGTTACCATTCATCACGATGTGCGTGAAGCTGTAAAAGATGCAGACGTTGTCAATGTACTTCGCATCCAATTAGAACGCATTCACTCCGCTCTATATCCAACAAATCGCGAATATGCGCGTATCTTTGGTATCAATAAAGATGTATTAAGCCTAGCAAAAGATGATGTTATGGTTATGCATCCAGGCCCAATGAACCGTGGCCTTGAAATTTCCCCAGATGTAGCCTACTGGGATCAATCTGTAATTCAAGAACAAGTACGCAATGGTGTATCCGTTCGTATGGCTGTGTTGTACTTAACAATTCATGGAGGTGACGGTAGTGAGCTTGCTTATTAAAAATGGTACGGTAGTCAATCCGGCAAAACAACAACATGAAGTAGCAGACGTTCTCGTGAAAGATGGTAAAATTGCAGCCATCGGTCAAAATTTAAGTGCAGATGGTGCAGAAGTATATGATGCAACAGGACTTATTGTAGCACCGGGTCTTATCGATATTCATACACATTTGCGCGAACCAGGCCAAGAAGCAAAAGAAGATTTCCATTCTGGTACACAAGCGGCAGCTGCTGGTGGTTTTACACGCGTCGTGACCATGGCAAATACAACACCAGTAGTAGACAATGCGGCTCTTGTACGAGGTTTGAAAAAACAAGCTGAACTTACTGGTGTCGTAAAAGTAGAATTCATCGGTGCTGTATCCAAGAACCTTGAAGGTAAAGAACTTGCTGAATTAGGTGATATGGCTGAGGCTGGTGTTGTAGCGTATTCTGATGATGGACACTATGTAGAAAGCGCTGCTTTTATGCGCCGTGCATTGGAATATTCATCTATGTTCAATAAAATGGTTATCGACCATGCAGAAGATATTAGCTTGACTAAAAATGGTCACATGCATGAAGGTTTCGTATCTTATGAAATGGGTGTTATCGGGCGTCCAGCTGTAGCTGAAGATTTGGCGGTAGCTCGCGATATTTTACTAGCGGAAATGACAGGTGGTCATATCCATATCGCTCACGTAAGTAGTAAAAATACGGTGGATATGGTACGCCGTGCAAAGGCTAAAGGGGTTAATGTAACTTGTGAGGTAACAAGCCAACATCTATCCTTTACTGATGAATATTTGCGCGAATATAATCCGGCTTTCAAAATGGCACCGCCAATTCGTTCTGAAGATCATCGTCAAGCATTGCTAGAAGGTTTAAAAGATGGCACCATTGATGCTATTATCACTGACCATGCACCACATGCATTCGAAGAAAAAGACCACGAATTCTGCTGCGCTCCAAATGGTTTTAGCGGGCTTGAAACATCCTTGGCTGGCGTTATTACTAATGCCTATGGTCCAGATAAACTTAGCATCGACCAAGTGGTGTACTACATGAGTACACGTCCAGCTGAGTTGATGCATCTAGATGCAGGTGTGTTAGAAGTTGGTAAACCAGCGGATATTACAGTATTCTCTACTACAGAACAATGGACTGTAGATAGAAATAAATTCTATACAAAAGGTAAAGTCAGCCCATTTGATGGCATGATTGTTACTGGTAAAGCAAAACTTACCGTTGTAGACGGTAACATCGTTATGAAGGAGGGCGTGGTCCTATAATGAAAGGCAAATTAGTTCTGGAAGATGGTTCAGTATTTGAAGGTTCCCTATTAGGCGGCGCTCCTACAGTGGGCGAGGTTGTGTTTAATACAGGCATGACTGGATATCAAGAAATTTTGACTGACCCATCCTATGCGGATCAAATTATTACATTAACATATCCACTCGTTGGTAACTATGGTACATTAAATGCTATTACACAAGGTCCTAAACCATACTGTAAAGGCTTTATCGTAGGTGAACTATGTGATTTCCCATCCAATTGGCAAAATGAAGGTTTGTTCAGCGAATATTTACGTTTGCATGGCATTCCTTGCCTCTATGATGTAGATACGCGTGCTATTACTCGTACTATTCGTAACCATGGTGTTATGAAAGGCGTACTTGTGCGTGCTGATTATCCGATGGAAGATATTCAAAAATTATTTAAACAAGATTTGCCTACAGACCAAGTTATGCGCGTCACTACAAAATGGCAAGGCATGCGTGGCGATAAAAATGCAGAATTCCATGTGGCTGTAATGGATTATGGTGTAAAAGAAAATATTCTTCGATCCTTAGAGCTTGCTGGTTGCCGTTTAACTGTGTTCCCAGCAGATTCTAAAGCAGAAGATGTACTCGCTGTTAATCCTGATGGCATTTTCTTGTCCAATGGCCCTGGAGACCCTCAAGATTTAGGTTATGCAGTAGAAGAAGTGAAGAAAATGTTTGGTAAGAAACCAATCTTTGGTATCTGCATGGGTCACCAAGTATTGGCACAAGCATACGGCGGCACTACATTCAAACTTAAATTTGGTCACCGTGGTTCTAACCACCCTGTACAAGATCTTCGTACAGGCCGTGTATATATTACATCTCAAAATCATGGCTTTGCCGTAGATGATTCTTCTTTGCCTGATTATATTGAAATCACACATCGCAGTGTGAACGATGGTACTGTAGAAGGTATGCGCCACAAAGAATTGCCAATCTTCTCCGTACAATACCATCCAGAAGCGTCCCCTGGACCTACTGATAACCTATATTTGTTTGATGAATTTGAAGATATGATGAGAAAGGGAAAATAATATGACCACAGAAGCAAAAAAAGTACTTGTAATTGGTTCTGGTCCAATTATTATCGGCCAAGCAGCAGAATTCGACTATGCTGGTACACAAGCGTGCCGTTCCCTTCGTGAAGAAGGCTATAAGGTAGTGTTGGTAAACTCTAACCCTGCAACAATCATGACAGATACAGATATTGCAGACCGTGTATATGTAGAACCTATTAGCCTTGAATTCGTAACGGAAGTTATTAAAAAAGAACGCCCTTGGGGCTTATTGGCAACATTGGGTGGCCAAGTAGGTCTAAATATGGCTGTTCAATTATCAGAAGCTGGCGTACTCGAAGAGTATGGCGTTAAGTTGCTTGGTACGACATTAGAAGCTATTAAACATGCAGAAGATCGCGAATTGTTCAAGGAAGCGATGAAGGAAATCAATCAACCAGTTCCTGAATCCGACATCTTCAATGACCTTGAAGAAGCCGTAGCCTTTGCAAATCGCATCGGCTATCCTATCATCATCCGTCCAGCTTATACATTGGGCGGTACTGGTGGCGGTATTGCGCATAACGAAGATGAAATGTATGAAATCACACGCCGTGGTTTGAAACTTTCACCAATTCACCAACCTGTAGGTGTACATACAGGTGACTCCATCGTTGTGGCACCAAGCCAAACATTGAACGATATTCAATACCAAATGCTTCGTACCGCATCTGTTGACATCATTCGCTATTTGAAAATCGAAGGTGGTTGTAACGTACAATACGCTTTGAATCCAGATAGTAACGAATATATCGTTATCGAAGTAAACCCTCGTGTATCCCGTTCCTCTGCATTGGCATCTAAAGCAACTGGGTATCCAATTGCGAAGGTGGCTGCAAAAATTGCAGTAGGCATGACGTTGGATCAAATTACTAATGCTGTAACAGGTGAAACAAAAGCGTGCTTCGAACCAACACTTGACTATGTGGTGACTAAATTCCCTCGTTGGCCATTTGAAAAATTCAATTTGGCGGATCGTACATTGGGCACTCAAATGAAGGCTACAGGCGAAGTTATGGCTATTGACCGTACCTTGGAAGGTTCTTTATTGAAAGCTATCCGCTCCTTGGAAATCGGTTTAGACCATATTGAGCTTAAGAAAATTGCTCATGAGTCCATTGAACAATTGATTGAACGTTTACATTTAGTAGATGATGAACGTATCTACGTTGTGGCTGAAGCACTTCGCAAGGGGATTAGTGTAGAAAAAATCCACTACATTACTAAAATCGATACATTCTTCATTGAAAAAATCAAGAATATCGTCAATGTAGAAAAAACGTTAACTGAACATGGTTTGACTCAAGATGTATTGCGTCTAGCTAAACGTTATTCCTTCCCTGATACTGTTATTGCGCGCTATGCGAATACAACGGCAGAAGACGTAAAGGCGAAACGCAAAGAATGGAATATTCTTCCAACCTATAAATATGTAGATACATGTGCTGCAGAATTCGAATCTAAAACACCATACTACTATAGTGCTTATGCACAAGAAGACGAAGTTAAACCACTAGGTGAAAAATCCGTTGTAGTACTTGGTTCCGGTCCAATTCGTATCGGTCAAGGTGTAGAGTTTGACTACTGCTCTGTGCATTCCTCTTGGGCACTTCGTAAAGCGGGTTACCAATCCATTATGATCAATAATAACCCAGAAACAGTGTCTACAGACTTCGATATTTCTGATTCTTTGTATTTCGAACCATTAACAGTGGACGATGTTATGGAAATCATCTATAAAGAAAAACCAGCTGGCGTTATTGCTCAATTTGGTGGTCAAACAGCTATTAACTTGGCGGGCCCATTGGCTAAACGCGGTGTAAAAATTCTCGGTACATCTGTAGATAGTATCGACATGGCAGAAGACCGTGAACGTTTTGACGAATTATTGGCAAAACTTGGTATTCCTCGTCCAGTAGGTGCTCTTGTTACATCTGATGAAGAAGCGCAAGCAGCTGCTAAGAACTTAAAATACCCATTGATCGTTCGTCCTTCTTATGTATTGGGTGGCCGTGCGATGGAAATCGTATATAATGATAAAGAACTTGATGTATATATGAAGGAAGCCGTAGTAGCGTCCAAAGAACATCCAGTTCTTATCGACCGTTACATGGTTGGTATGGAGGTAGAGGTTGATGCTATTTCCGACGGTACCGACGTATGTATCCCTGGCATCATGGAACAAATCGAACGCGCCGGTGTTCACTCCGGTGACTCCATGGCAGTTTATCCAGCACAACATTTAAGTCAAGAAATTATCGATCAAATCGTAGATTATACACGCCGTATTGCAATTGGCCTTAATGTTAAGGGCGTTCTTAATATTCAATACATCGTG
>QWCR01000634.1_pt1 | contig 12696 bp, 9 predicted proteins | sample 1972581 | NCBI WGS metagenome assembly QWCR01 (sample SAMN09866703, study PRJNA288562) | Human oral metagenome isolate pre4_saliva, whole genome shotgun sequencing... | isolation source: mouth | host: Homo sapiens | place: USA: California
AAATAAATTATGAAGAAAACAACTTTACTCATCGCTGGCCTTCTTGCATTGGGTAGTACCTCAATGCACGCCGATGAAGGTATGTGGACACTCTACAACCTTCCGAATGCAGTCTATGATCAAATGGTAGCAGAGGGTTTCAAGCTACCTGCTGACATGCTGTACAGTTCTCCTAACGCTATCAGTAACTATGTAATCAACTTCTCAGGCTTCTGTTCTGGAGTTGTAGTATCCCCTGATGGCTTAGTATTTACAAACCATCACTGTGGCTTCAGTGCTATTAATGCACACTCAACTGTAGAACATGACTACATGTTGAATGGCTTTTATGCTAAGAATTATGCGGAAGAGCTACCGAATGAGAACATGTTTGTCTCTTTCATGAAGAACCAAAAGGATGTCACAGCACGTGTGAATAAGCTTATTAATGGTAAAACTAAGGAGCAGGCAGACTCCCTTATTGATGTCTTGACGAACCAGATGACGGACTCCGTGAAGAACATTGACAAGAGCTTACACGTGAATATTGACGCTTTCTATGAAGGTAATAAGTACTACGCTACAACTTATCAGGACTTCCCTGACGTACGATTAGTGTTCACAGTACCGAAGAGTATGGGTAAGTTTGGTGGTGAAACCGACAACTGGATGTGGCCTCGACAGACGTGTGACTTCTCTGTTTTCCGCATCTATGCTGACCCAAAGACCAATGGACCGGCTGCTTACTCTAAGGATAATGTGCCTTATCACCCAGAACACTGGGCTCCAGTAAGCTTAGAAGGGTATAAGGATAAGGACTTTGCAATGACAGTTGGTTATCCAGGATCAACGAGTCGTTATCTGTCTTCGTATGGTATTAAACAACGTCGAGACATAGAAAACACCACTCGTATCCAGGCACGTGACATCAAACTAGCCATTATGAAGAAGTATATGGATATGAATGAGAAGACACGTATCCAATATGAGGACAAATATGTCACTGCTGCTAACTACTGGAAGAACTCCATGGGTATGAACAAATGTATCGATTCAACGGGACTTATCCGCCAGAAAGCAGAATACGAGGCAAGGATACAGAAGTGGCTTGATGCTAAAAAGGTGAAAGATCCATCTGTAGATGTTAACTTCCCAGAGCTGAGTAAGCTCTATACGAACAGCAATGAATCTTCACTTGCAGCCAATTACTGGAATGAATCATTCTGGAAAGTCACAGAAATGTTCAAACGTGCGCTTGATCTTACCCGTGGTGCGATAGAGCCTCAAGGACCAAAGGACAATCCAAAGAAGCAATATATGCAGTTCAAAGACAATAGTGACGAATGGAATTTGGCACTTGATAAGGAGATGACTGCTGCCATGCTGAAGAATTATGCCGAACATGTACCAGCTAAATACCTACCTGATGTATACAGCACAATAAAGAAAAGCTTCGGTAATGATTATAAGAAGTATACGGAATGGCTCTATGCTAAGAGTAAGTTAATGGAGAAAGACCATAAATTCTATAATGATGATAAGACCTTGAAAGACCCAGGTGTACAGCTTGGCTTGCAACTTATCGTTGCTTATCAAGGTATTCTGAAGGACTTAACGGGTAAGTCTGACTCCATTGACAACGAAGAAAAGAAACTCTGTGAAGCAAAGGTACAGATGGAAATGGACATGCCTCATTACAGTGATGCTAACTTTACGATGCGTCTTTCCTATGGTCAGGTGGGTGGATACATGATTGGTAACTTCGACAGTAACTACTACACAACAGCTGAAAGTATTGTGGAGAAGATGAAACGTGGTGATAAACTCGAAGACTATAAGGCTGAACCAATCATGATGGACCTCATGAGTGCAAAGGATTTCGGGCGTTACACGGATAAGACAACAGGTAAGATGCAACTGTGCTTCCTTACCAATAACGATATTACAGGTGGTAATTCAGGCTCTCCAATGTTCGATGGAAAGGGCAGACTCATTGGTCTTGCATTCGATGGAAACTGGGATAGTCTTGCCAGTGATATCTACTTCGACCGCAAGTTAGCACGTTGTATTGGTGTTGATATCCGCTTCGTTCTCTATCTTATGGACAAGTGGGGACATGCTGACCGCCTGCTGAAGGAGATTAATCCACAGTAAACTGTAAGTGTATAAATACGGAAAAGGATGTGCAATGGATTGTTTTGCACATCCTTTTTTTATGTGATTTAATCTGTATTAACGTATCTTCCAAATGCCTTATCAATGTCTCTTATGTAAAGTTGTTTCATATTTGAAAAGTAAGAGACGGTCTTTTGCATTGCAAAAGGGCATCTTTTACAATGCAAAAGGTGCTCTTTTGATGTGTAAAAGGTGCCCTTTTAGAAGGTAAAAGATGCCCTTTTACATTGCTCACCGTAACCCTCTAAGTATGTGATGGTTACAAAACCACATTTTGGATGATTCCTTCGAGATATTGGACAGATTACTTCTGATGATTGTAAGATATTTTTCTAGTACGAAACATTTGCTTTCTTGTATAGAGATAGTAGAACAAAAAACGTGTGTCAATAGCTCTATTGACACACGTTTTCAAATCTATACAACCACTTTTTCCTTTCTGTTCCACCAACATATCCTCCTATATGTCCATTGCTTCCTACTACTCTGTGACACGGAATGATGATCATTAGGGGGTTATGACGGTTGGCATTACCTACTGCTCTTGCTGCTTTAGGACTGTTCATCAGTCTTGCTTCTTCGGCGTAAGAGATGGTTTTGCCATAGGGAATCTTCTGTAGTGCTTGCCAGGCGTGCTGTTGAAAGACGGTACCAAAGGGCTTGAGCGGCAAGGAAAAGCTCTTACGTGTCCCTGAGAAGTACTCATCCATCTGTCGACAAGCCTCAGTAAGCACTGTCTCATGCATAGTCTTGTCTTCTTCCCAATCGTCAAGGAGCTGATTATCCATGCTGTCTTCCCATAGACAGTAGCACAGGAAGCCGTTGTCTGCAGCAAGAATCAGATTGCCGATAGGCGAACGGTAACGATGAAATCGCATAATTCGGTGGACAGAAGCAATAGATAATGAGCGGGTAGGAGGCTGGTTTACTTCTTTGGTCTGCGCCTAGCCCATCCCTCTTCTGAGAAGTCTGGCTCTTCACCTTTCAGCTTTGCAGGTGCTCCTTTCATAAGTTCTTTCCAGTCATCCTTTTTGAATTTGCGTGTGGAAGGATACATGTTGTCATCATATTGACGACGATTGCGACGTTCGCTACGTCCTTCCTTGTTCCCGCGACCACCTGTAGAACGGCCAGAATTACGACCATGTCCACCTTCTTCAGCATCGTTACAACGCACTTTACGGCCTTTATATGTAGCGCCATCCAGTGCATGCATTACCTTTTGGGCGTCCCGTTCGGGCACTTCAATGTAACTTTGCTTAGAAAGAAGGTCGATATGACCTACTGCCTGGTGCCCATGCATGTTCTTATTGATGAACTGCATCACCTCACCCGGATAGAAACCGTCAGCCTTACCAAGGTTCACAAACAAGCGTTTGTAGCCACTCTCAGGCTTACGAGGACCACGACTACGGGTGCTTCTGCCTTCTCCTCGCATGCTACGGTTCTCCTCTTTCGAGCTACGTGATGATGGCTTCTCTATTTCAGGAGCGTTTTTATAGTAGTTCAGGAAGCGTCCGAAGGTTGAAGTAACAATCTTTTTGATGATGTCTTCCTTGTCTATATACTCAAACTGGCGCGTAATATCCTTCATATAAGGAGCGATCTGATCTTCGTCAACATCAGTTTTCAAAATATCATCCATTGACTTGAAGAGTTGCTTCTTACAGATTTCTTCAGGTGAAGGGAGTGTTCCGTCAACGAATTCCTTGCCAATCTCACGCTCAATATTACGTACCTTATACTTTTCACGTGAGTGGATGATGGAGATAGATGTACCCTTCTTGCCTGCACGACCCGTACGACCCGAGCGGTGAGTGTAGTTCTCTATGTCATCAGGTAAGCCATAGTTGATGACATGTGTGAGGTCATTCACGTCCAATCCACGTGCTGCAACGTCCGTCGCAACAAGGATCTGTGTCAGATGTGAACGGAATTTCTGCATTGTAAGGTCACGTTGCTGCTGTGAAAGGTCACCATGTAACGATTCAGCATTGTATCCATCCTTGATCAGTTTGTCTGCAATCTCCTGTGTTTCAACCTTAGTACGGCAGAAAACGATGGCATAAATCTTAGGATAAAAGTCTACTAAGCGTTTCAAAGCAAGATATTTGTCGCGTGCATTCACCATATAATATATATGGTTTACACTCTCTGCCCCTTCATTACGGCTTCCAACGACAATCTCTTTGTAATCATGAAGATAGCCTTTTGCCACACGTTCTACGTCACGACTCATCGTTGCAGAGAACAATAAAGTGTTTCTGTCCTCTGGAACACCGGTCAAGATCTCCGTAATACTCTCCTGAAAAAGCTCACGCGTAGGGCTCAACACAATGGCTTGAGTTTCCTTGCTATTCGTATCAATACGTTGTAGCAATGGAAGCCCAAATGCCGCCGTCTTACCCGTACCAGTCTGTGCCAGTGCGATGACGTCATTACGATTACCAAGCAAATAAGGGATTACTTCTTCCTGAACAGGCATTGGATGCTCAAATCCAAGCTCACTAATGGCGCGGCGAATCTCCTCGCTGACGCCCAATTCTTCAAATGTCTTCAAATTCGTTTGTATTTATTTATAATCTTACAAAAGGCAAACTCGCCACCAAACGAACCCACAACAGACACTTGCCTACGACTAATTTCTACCAATCGGTACGCAGACTCTCAGGTGGCATGTTACCTTTTTGGTGTGCAAAGGTACGGTAAGAAGGTGAGAGTAGCAAATAAAAGCCAAGAGAATGATATCCAAAGATTCGTAAATAATGAACTTAGGCGTTAACAATCGATAATAAAAAGCCACTGATTGTGAATAAGATAGCTTGTATTTGTTATAAAGTCTAAAAGTAACACTATTTATATTCTCTGTTCCTTTTACTTATGTTCTTTTTTTGTAACTTTGTCCCGTCAAATAGAAAAATAGTCGTTATTAAAGTTAATTATTTGAGTTAGTACAAGGAAACATGACTTGCGTGAGCAAGCCACATGTTAACGAAAGGCTTCGCAGTGATGCGAAGCCTTTTTGCTATTTAGCCTTTAATATCAGTCGTAAGCTCTGCTTATAGTTTATATAGTTCCATACCCAATTCAGCAGAATGAATGTTTTGTTCTTCACACCAAGGATAGAACGCAGATGAACAACAAGCCACAAAGCCCATGCTGGGAAGCCTCCGAACTTCTTGCCGGCAATCTCAGCCACAGCATGATTACGTCCTATTGTAGCCATAACACCCAAGTTATGATATTTAAAGGGCTTCAGTTCTTCCCCTTTCTGCATACGCTGAAGGTTTGCTGCAACGGTCTTTGCCTGCTGCAAAGCCACCTGTGCTAACTGTGGATGCCCTAAAGGATACTCCTCATCACCCTCCACCAGACTCTGGTCGCCTATGGCATAGACATCCTGTAAGCCCTTAACTTGGCAGAATCTATCGGTAAGTATACGCCCAGCATGCCCGATACTATCCTCAGGTAATCCATCTATATGATTTGCACAGATACCACTTACCCAGATAACAGTCTCTGTTGGAATCTCTAATCCAGCGCTTGTCTTCAATACACCATCTTTATATTCCGTTGCAAATTGTGGCTGACGAATGTGTACATGTAAAGCTTTTAAGTCGCGTTCTGCACGTGCTGATGATGCAGGATCCATAGCAGACAGTAGTCTGTCGACAGCATTTACGAGGTAAATATGCATTTGTGAAGCATCAAGATCAGGGTAGTCACGCTGTATAACGTTCTTCTTCATCTCTGCAACAGCACCTGCAATCTCTACTCCAGAAGCACCACCACCTACGACAACGATATTCATTAAGGCTTGTTTCTTCTTTGGATCTTCCTCCGTTTCAGCCTTTTCTAAATTGCGCAAAATAGTGTTGCGCAAGCGCATTGCCTCTGAAACGGACTTCATCGGTAATGTGGTAGCCTCTATTTCTTTGTTCCCGAAGAAGTTCGTCTTGGCTCCTGCAGCCAACACAAGGTAATCATAGTGGATGCTACCAACTGAAGTTATGATCTTCTTCTCATTAGTATTAACACCTTCAACAGTTGCCATGCGGAAGAAGAAGTCCTTATTTCCTTGGAACAAACGTCGGAAAGGAAAAGATATACTACTTGGTTCAAGACCCGCTGATGCCACCTGATAAATCAATGGAGGGAACTGATGATAGTTGTTTTTATCCACTAATACTACCTGAAAGTCGGCATCCGTCAGCTTCATAGCCAGCTCTAATCCACCCAATCCACCGCCAACGATTACTACTCTCTTCTTATCTGTGCGTTCGATGTTTGCTTTCATTATCCTTAAAACATTTATATTACTATCCTTAATACAGATATATTACTATTCTTAATACAGATATATTACTATTCTTAATACAGATATATTACTATTCTTAATACAGATATATTACTATTCTTAATACAGAAAAAAACATGCCATACTGATATGGAATGAGGGGAAATAAAGGGGGGAAAAGAGGTTAAGATAACGCTTCTCCCTTCCGTACTTCAACAGAGTCCTCCCTGTAAATATCCCTCTTTTTTATGCGTAAATAAGCTCCGTAAGCTGTTTGTTATCAAACAACTCCTGTGCTACGGATTGTACTTCGGCAGCTGTGATGGCGTCTATGTCATGATAAAGAGCCTGAATATCCTTCTTCCAACCATAGTGCAAGAACACCTTACCAAAGTCTAATGCAAGGTTCTCACGGTTGTCGCAGGCTATACCTATTTGCCCTTTTATCTGTTGTTTGGCAACTGACAGCTCTGCATCTGTCAGAGGTGTCGACATAAAACGGTCGAGTTCTTTCCGTACAAGGGTCTTACACTCATCTATATCTTCAGCGTCACAACCAAAATATATGCTCCATATCCCAGTCGTACTATAGCTTACCATTGTACTTTCTACCGTGTAAACCAGTCCACGACGCTCTCGTAATGCAAGGTTCAGACGTGCGTTCATCCCTGGACCTCCTAATATATTGTTCAATAGATACAGTGCCATGCGGCGCTTGTCATGTACGCTATATGCTCTGTTTCCTATCATTACATGTGCCTGATGCGTATGTTTGTCCACCGTAATCTTCTGTGGTTCATATGCATTGAGTGCTGGCAAAGAAATCTCTTTAGGTTTCCAACTGTCATTTTTAGCGGTCACAAATGTGCCGTTTTCAGTTGACAAGAGAGACAATAACAGCTCGAAATCTATATTGCCATAGGCAAAGAACACAGCATTCTCTGGTCGATAATACTTCTGAGTGAAGCGAAGAGCATCCTCAGTGGTGAACTTTCTCACCCTTTTTGCCTCACCTAAGATGTTATGTCCCAGTGGATGACCACGGAAAATGATGTTTTCAAACTCATCATAGATAAGTTCTGAAGGGCTGTCATTATATGATTCAATCTCGTCACAGATAACCTCTACCTCCTTATTGATCTCCTTTTGCGGATAGATACTGTGGAAAACAATATCCGTAAGGAGGTCTACTGCACGCGGAAGATGCTCCTTCAGTATAGCTGAATAATAAACAGTATCTGTTTTAGTGGTGAAGGCATTGAGGTCACCTCCAACCTGTTCCAAACAATTAATAACATCAAGTGCCGTTCGTTTGCTTGTTCCTTTAAAGCTGACATGCTCACAAAAGTGGGCAATACCCTCTTCATCTGTTTCCTCATTGGCTGTTCCTGCATTGATCTGGTAGCCACAATAAACCACCGAAGATGCTGATGGGAGCACTATGATACGCAGTCCGTTATCCAAAACTGCTGTCTTATAACTTGTCATGACTGCAAATTTAAGAAAAAAGAACGAAACACAAACCACTTTAAAAGCGTAAAGGAAAAAGAATCTTAATTCTTTTTTGTAGTCCACCTAATTTCATTATATTTGCAAAACTAATAAGGAAGTTAATATAAATCATAATAGAATGCGGAAAGTTATAGGTATCGGTGAAACTGTCTTGGACATCATCTTCAAGGATAATAAGCCTGTTGAAGCTGTCCCAGGAGGCTCAACCTTTAATGCCATTATCTCTTTAGGACGTTGCGGAGTGAATGCATCCTTCATCTCTGAGGCTGGTAATGACCGTGTAGGAGACTATATCATTAAGTTCCTTAGGGAGAATGGGGTTAATGCAGATAATGTTAGCACCTTCCCAGACTCAAAGTCTCCAGTGTCATTGGCATTCCTTAATACCAAGAATGATGCAGAATACATCTTTTATAAGGACCATCCTCACGACCAATTAGAGTTCACTTACCCTGACATTCAGCCCGATGACATCGTCATTTTCAGTTCTTATTATGCTGTAAACCCTGTCATTCGTCCGCAAGTGTTGGGGCTTTTAGATTATGCCCGGTCACATGGCGCAATCATCTATTATGACGTTAACTATCGACCTGCACACAAAGACGATGTTATTAGGATTACTCCGAACTTATTAGAGAACCTCGATTATGCCGACATTGTGCGTGGAAGCAATGAAGATTTCACCACGCTTTATAAAAAAGATGAGGCCGACAAGGTCTATAACGCAGAGATTTCATTCTATTGCAAGCAGTTCATTTACACGCAAGGAAGCCAACCTGTGGAGGTACGTGGTGGTAAAGACTTTAAAAAGTCATACCCTGTCCATAACACGAATATCGTAAGCACCATTGGGGCTGGCGATAACTTCAATGCCGGTTTCATCTTCGGAATGCTGAAGTATGGCATCACCCGCGACGACTTATTGCGTGGACTCACTGAAGAACAATGGGACAAGGCTATCAATTGTGGCTTGGATTTCTCTGCAGACTGCTGCAAAGACATCTTCAATTATGTAAGTCGGGAGTTTGGAGAGCAGATGAAAGGATAACAAAAAAGAACCACACTAAATCAAAATAGAAAAATGATAGAAATTGCCAACAAAGTTTATTATGTAGGTGTCAACGACCGTAACAAATCTCTTTTTGAAGGTTTATGGCCATTGCCATACGGCGTTAGCTACAATTCTTATCTCATTGACGACGACAAAGTCTGCCTGATTGATACGGTAGAAGTGGACTTCTTTGTCCAGTTTATCGAGAATCTACATGCTGTTTTGGGTGATAGACAAATTGACTATCTTGTCATCAACCACATGGAACCTGACCATTCTGGCTCTTTAGCCTTGTTGAAGAAGTATTATCCTAACATACAAGTCATTGGAAACAAGAAGACATTCGACATGATGTCAGGCTTCTACGGTATTAGAGAGAATACTATAGAAGTGAAAAATGGTGAGACTTTAGAGTTAGGACATCATACATTGCAGTTCTTTATGACACCAATGGTGCACTGGCCAGAGACGATGATGACTCTTAGCAAGGGTGAAGCATCCATCCTTTTCACAGGTGATGCCTTTGGATGTTTCGGTGCTTTAAACGGCGGATTCATCGATAAGGACATCGATACAGAAGGATATTGGTTGGAGATGGTTCGCTATTACTCTAACATTGTAGGTAAATACGGTATTCCAGTTCAGAATGCACTGAAGAAACTTGCAGGTATTCACATTGATTATATCTGTTCAACACATGGTCCTGTATGGCATGAGAACGTTGAAAAGGTGGTGAACCTGTATGATCGTATGTCGAAATATGAGACTGATCCGGGCTTGGTTATCTGCTACGGAACGATGTATGGGAACACAGAGCGTATGGCTGAACAGATCGCACGTGCTGCTTCATTGGCTGGAGTCAGGAACATTCGACTCTACAACGTATCTAAAACGCATCATAGCTACATTCTTCAGGATATCTTCCGCTTCCGTGGACTGATTGTTGGTGCGCCAACTTACAATGCTGGACTCTATCATGAGATGGATGTTTTGCTGCAGGAAGTGGCAAACAGGGATATCAAGAACCATCTCATTGGTTGGTTCGGGTCATACTCTTGGGCTTCAAAGGCTGTCTCTGCAATAGGAGAATGGAACGAGAATCACCTGCACTTTGAACAGGTAGGTGAGCCTGTAGAGATGAAGCAAGCACTTACTCCAGAGATAAAAGAGGAGTGTGCACGACTCGGTCGTGAGATGGCTGCAAAGCTATTGGCAGAGTAATATGTAATAGAATTTCGTATAACGAAAAGTAATAGGTGCCCTTTCGCACTCTAAAAGACGCCCTTTTGCAATGTAAAAGATGCCCTTTTGCAATGTAAAAGGGCGTCTTTTGGATGCTAAAAGGGCATCTTTTGTTTTGCCCTTTACAACCAATTGAATCATAGGAAGTTACAAAGCAAGAAAAAATAGATTTTTGTTTGATTTCGAAGTTATGTCACTTCTGTTTTTGTAAGATTATTTCTAACTGTATCATTCTTCAGTCATTAATGGTACAAAAGATCTTTCTTTTGCTTTCATCAGGTTGGAGAAAGTATGTGGTTACGTGGCTTTCAGTTTGCCAAATTGTTCTCTTATAAGATAGACATATTAATATATAGATTGTTTTATGATTATAATTAGTCTATTTTATAAGTGCAAACTGATTATCAATCAAAAAGCAATTAGTTCAAATTTACCTTAAACTTCTGTATTCAGAGGTAAGATTGTGAAAAAATAAGTACCTTTGTGGAAAAGTAAATAAGATGAAGATAGCAGTATTTTGTTCGGCAAACAACAATATAGATTCAACCTACTTCAACATGGCAGAACGGTTGGGGAAATGGATAGGGGAGCATGGTCACACCCTCATCTACGGTGGAGGAAACAGTGGACTCATGGAGTGTATTGGTAAAAGTGTGCATGAAGCAGGCGGAAGAACCATTGGTGTCGTCCCGCGTATCATGGAAGAGGGACGCAGAATGAGTGATTATGTGGACGTAGAGATTCCATGTGAGGATCTTACTGACCGCAAAGCAATCATGATGCAACAGGCAGATGAGTTCTGTGCCTTGCCCGGTGGTATCGGGACTTTGGATGAAGTGTTCACTGTTGCTGCGTCTGCTACCATAGGATATCATCATAAGCGTGTGACACTTTATGATGTAAATGGTTTCTGGGACAGCCTCATAGCACTGTTAGACGACCTTCAGCAAAAGGGAATGATACGTGGTGACTACCATGAATACCTCCATGTGAAGCATATTGACAGCTTGAATCAATAAGCCTTTTATAAGGAAAAATATTCAGAAGACGGCTCTTCTGATAGAGAAAAGAAGGAAAAATTAATTAAAAGGCATGCTAATTTTATGTTCTTCAACATAAAATTAGCACGTTTATAATACCTTATTTTTATTTTACATTACCGTGAGGAACGATATCATTGAGTTTATTTTAAATACCGTAACTTTGCACGTAGATATTTATTCCGTGTTACATTAATATACACGAAAAGCAAAATCATATGAGAAAAATAATAATTACACTTTGTGGATTAGGCTTAGGAGTTCTTAGCCTAACGGCACAAGACAGACAAGACATAGTACCACCGTTGGCGGGATGGAGCTATTTTGGTGGTGACGAGTTCAATGGAAATGCCATCGATCGAACCCTGTGGGGACTCTATGGGGATAAGAAGAAAGACTATTCTAACGAGACGTACGGTAACAATATTGGGCAAGGTATGGCACAAACTTACCGTGATAAAATGGTAACAGTGCAGGATGGTAAAGCCTCCGTACTTGCTACTCGTGAACCGATTTATACTGGGTTACGATACCAAAAAGGAGTAGACACCAGTCCAAAGATGCGCGCTCCGTTGGCGCCTACCCATAATTTTACGAAGAATGGTTGGTGGTCAGGATTTCTGTCAAGTAGGGATGCAGACAATGGAGGAACTTATTACCCGCTCTATTCTCGTATTGAGATAAAGGCAAAGATACCTTTTAGCATAGGAACATGGATGGCTTTGTGGCTCCGTCATCGGTATGGTGGTGCAGGAACGTTCGAGATTGACTTGGAAGAGTTCTTTGTAAATGATGATCAAAAGGACTATGTTGCTGGTTGGGAAAAGCATACTTATCATAAGAAAGGGAAAAACTTCTTGCATCAATCTATCCACGGATTGGATTATGATCAGACTGAATATGATGAGAAGACTAAGAAGTATATCCCTAAAACAACTTCCAATCATAACCCGTATGCTGACCGTGTAAGGGAGATAAAGTTTGATCCATCCAAGGGTTTCCATGTTTATGGTGCACAAATAGATCCCGAACCGGGTGACTCCTCACGGAACTTGGCAGTGACATTCCTGCTGGATGGAAGGGTAAGGTCGGTATTCTTGACATCAGAATATAAGCCAAAGAATCTCAATTATTCTTCCAGATACAACGCACTTCTGCAGAATGAGTATATTAAGAATAATATTGATCACATTTGGGATGTTGCCATTACGGGTGGAATTGGGGGTAAACCAGACGGAAAAGGAGGTGGAGTACTCTATCCAGAGAATGATCCTCAGTATGGAGGAGACATAAACAGAGTCCCCAAGAACTATGTTATGGACCTCGATTGGTTACGTGTCTATAAGCGAACGAACAAGTTATTGTGGATAGGATCTGTACCAAAGGGATATGATTGGCAG
>QWCR01000454.1_pt1 | contig 12691 bp, 10 predicted proteins | sample 1972581 | NCBI WGS metagenome assembly QWCR01 (sample SAMN09866703, study PRJNA288562) | Human oral metagenome isolate pre4_saliva, whole genome shotgun sequencing... | isolation source: mouth | host: Homo sapiens | place: USA: California
ATTCGGTAACGAAAACGTTGTAGTTTTACTAGGTGCATCTGAAGCCGAAGCTGCTGGTCTAGCAGCTGAAACAGTAACAGCAGGGGACCCAACATTTGCGGGGCCACTTGCAGGTGTAGCACTAAATCTTGCTGTTTATCACATTGTAGAAGAAGAAATTAAATCTCAAATAGATGAAGCAATCTATGAAGATCAAGTTGGAATGATGGAAATGGTATTAGATATTGATGAAATCGCAAGCGAAATGAAAGATGTTCGTGGTGAGTAATTAAGGATCTAAATAATAGTTATAGGGGGAAATAAAAATGTCTAAAATAAGAGTAGTACATTATATAAACCAATTCTTCGCTGGAGTAGGTGGAGAAGAACAAGCCCACATTGCACCAGAATTAAGAACTGAATTACCACCGATTAGTGTTCAGTTACAAGGGCAATTGGGAGAAGAATTTGAAGTAGTAGCTACAGTAGTTTGTGGTGACAGTTACTTCAACGAAAACTTAGAAAAAGTTCAAGCAGAACTTTTAGAAATGATTAAAGGATGCGAACCACAATTATTCATCGCTGGTCCAGCATTCAATGCAGGGCGTTATGGGGTAGCAGCTGGTACAATTACTAAAGCTGTTCAAGACGAATTAGGAATTCCAGCTGTAACAGCAATGTACGTAGAAAACCCAGGAACAGACATGTTCAGAAAAGAAGTTTATATTCTTGAAACAGCTGACAGTGCAGCTGGTATGAGAAAAGCTTTACCAAAATTAGCTAAATTTGCTGCAAAATTAGCTAAAGGTGAAGAAATTCTTTCTCCAAAAGAAGAAGGATACCACGAAAGAGGAATCCGTGTAAACTTCTTCAGCGACAAACGCGGATCAGAACGTGCTGTTGAAATGCTTGTTAAGAAAATTAAAGGTGAAGAATTCGAAACAGAATATCCAATGCCTAACTTTGACAGAGTTGAGCCAAACCCAGCTGTTAAAGATTTAAGCAAAGCTAAAGTTGCTTTAGTTACTTCTGGTGGTATCGTTCCAAAAGGAAACCCAGATCACATCGAATCATCTTCTGCATCTAAATATGGTGAATATTCATTAGAAGGATTCACAGATTTAACAGCTGAAACTCACGAAACAGCTCACGGTGGATACGACCCAGTATATGCTAATGAAGATGCTGACCGTGTATTACCTGTGGACGTAATGAGAGAATTCGTTAAAGAAGGTAAAGTTGGAAGTTTACATGAAAAATTCTATACTACAGTAGGTAATGGTACTGCGGTAGCTAGTGCTGTAGGATTCGCTAAAGAATATGCGCAAAAATTAGTAGCTGACGGAGTAGATGCTGTAATCTTAACTTCTACTTGAGGAACTTGTACTCGTTGCGGTGCAACGATGGTAAAAGAAATTGAGAGAGCAGGTATACCTGTGGTTCACATGTGTACAGTAGTACCGATTTCTCTAACAGTAGGAGCAAACAGAATTGTTCCAACTATTGCAATCCCTCACCCACTAGGAAATCCAAAACTAGAAGCGGATGAAGAGAAAAAATTAAGACGTGGACTTGTAGAAAAAGCATTACATGCTTTAACTGTAGAAGTTGACGGTCAAACAGTATTCGAATAAAAAAAGAAAGGGGAGCTGAGGGTATATAATATACCCTCAGCACAATATAGCTATGAATTATCCAGTATTTAAGGGAGCAGGATACATTCTTGTTCACACACCAGATATGATAGTGAGAAATGGATCAACTGCTGCTGTAGAAAGAGTAACAAATCCAGATTCAGAGTTTTTAAAAGAAGTAAATAATCATATTCGTACATATGAAGAAGTGGTTAACTATTTACCTAACCAAGTATACATCGGAAATAAAACTCCTGAAGAATTGAAGGCTTATCCAATGCCTTGGTATGATATTAAAGATGAACAAGGTCAACGACATGGGAAATTTGGACAAATTGTCCCACAAGATGAGTTTATAGCATTGATGAAACTTTGTGATGCTTTTGACTTAGTTAAACTATCAGAAGAGTTTGTAGCCGACGTTCGTCCTAAAATAGAGGAAAACTTCAAAGAGCTAGCTCCTTTATTCGAAAAATTAGAAGGATCTGACGATATTGACTATGTTGTAGAATGTTCTGAAGAAGCTTGTGGAGATATAAACCAACGTGGTGGTGGTAACTTCGCTAAGGCGATTGCAGAAGTAGTTGGTCTAGTTAACGCAACTGGATCTGACCTAAGAGGTTTCTGTGCTGCACCTACTCACGCATTAATTAATGCTTCATCTTTAGTAAAAGCTGGAGTATACAAAAATGTATTAGTAGTTGCTGGTGGAGCAAGTGCTAAATTAGGTATGAATGGTAAAGACCACGTTAAAAAAGGTCTTCCAGTTCTAGAAGATGTTCTAGGTGGATTCGCTGTTCTTATTAGTGAAAATGATGGAGTAAATCCAATCATTAGAACTGATATGGTCGGAAAACACAATGTAGGAACTGGTTCTTCACCACAAGCTGTTATGGGAGCTCTTGTAGCAAATCCGTTAGAAAAAGCTAAATTGAAAATTACAGATGTTGATGTGTTCTCTGTAGAAATGCAAAACCCAGATATCACTAAAGCAGCAGGGGCAGGTAACGTTCCAGAAGCTAATTATAAAATGATTGCGGCATTAGCAGCAATGCGTGGAGATATTGAGAAAAAAGAACTTAAAACATTTATCGAAGCTAAAGGTTTACCTGGTTGGGCTCCAACACAAGGGCACATTCCTTCAGGAGTACCTTATGTAGGATTCTTAATCGATGACTTAACAAAAGGTGATAAAAACCGTGCTATGATCGTAGGTAAAGGAAGTCTGTTCTTAGGAAGAATGACAAACTTATTTGATGGAGTATCTATTGTAGTTGAAAGAAACAGCGGTAATGTAGAAGGAGAATCTGCAGGAATTTCTAAAGATGAAATCAGAAAAATTATAGCAGAATCAATGAGAAAAATTTCCCAAGAAATGTTAGAAGAATAGGGGTGATACTATGAGTAAACAAGTTATATCAGAAGTATTGCTAGAAGTAGCTAATGCCATTGAAACAGGTAACTTTGGTAAAAAATTAAAGGTTGGTTTAACAACTTTAGGAAGTGAACATGGCTTTGAGAACTTACTTAACGGTGCAATATTAGCTAAAAATCCTGTATTCGACATAGTTTTAATAGGTAAGGGACATGAAGATTTTGAATCTTATGAAGCTAAAGATGAAGACGAAGCTCATAAAATTATGGAAGACCTATTAGATAAAGGGGAAATAGCTTCTTGTGTAACTATGCATTATAATTTCCCTATCGGCGTATCTACAGTAGGTAGAGTTATTACACCTGCTAGAGGTACTGAAATGCTTCTTGCTACAACAACAGGTACTTCGGCAACTAATAGAGTAGAGGCGATGGTAAGAAATACACTATACGGTATTGCTACTGCTAAGTCTCTTGGAAAATCTAATCCAACAGTTGGTATCGCTAATGTTGAAGGTGCTAGACAAGTTGAAAAAATATTATTAGATCTTAAAGAAAATGGTTATGAATTTGAATTTGCAACATCTCAAAGAGCAGATGGTGGTTCAGTAATGAGAGGTAATGACTTACTTATGGGAACTCCTGATGTTATGGTAGTTGATTCATTAACTGGTAACTTATTTATGAAGATATTTTCAGCATTTACTACTGGTGGAGATTATGAAGCTAGTGGATTTGGTTATGGACCTGGTGTAGGAGAAGATTATGATAGAAGAATTTTGATTTTATCAAGAGCATCTGGTTCACCTGTTGTAGCTAATGCATTAAAATATGCCTATGAAGTAGCAAAAGGTAAAGTAAATGAAATAGCAAGAAAAGAATTTGAAAAAGCTAATAAAGCTAAACTAGATGAATTTATTTCTAAATTGAAAGTTAAAAAAGAAGGTTCAGCGACAACTGAAGAAGTTAAAATGCCAGAAAAAGAAGTAGTTACTGCACAAATCTCTGGAATTGATATTCTAGACCTTGAAGATGCAACTAAACTACTTTGGAAAAATGGTATTTATGCTGAGAGTGGAATGGGATGTACTGGACCAATAGTTTTAGTAAATCCTGATAAGAAAGAATCAGCAGAAGAAACTCTTAAAAATGAAGGGCTTATTTCATAATCTAAACGATAGATAATGGTTTCTATGAGAAGGAAAAGCCACATTATGGTTTAAATAATTATTATATACTCTCTTATTGGATAATATTTCCAGTAAGAGGGTATTTTTGGAGTTTTTTGTCAAATTCGATTGAATTTTTGAGTATATGTAGGAACATAATGTATGTTACTATATATTTGATGGGATTAAGAAAACAAGAAAAATTTGAACAAAATAGATTATCACGTTATAATAATAAAGTTGGAAGTCATTAAATAGAGAAGGATTGTTAGAATGTATTGGTAATTCTAATGAAAGGAGAAATTTTTTATTAATGCAAATTTTTAGAAAGAAAACACTAGAGAAAGTACTTGGAGAAAGTGGAAAAAAGACTTTAAGACCGACACTTAAAACTATGGACTTAATACTCTTAGGAATAGGTTCTGTTATTGGTTCAGGTATTCTGGTATTAACGGGAGAAGCTGCTTCTAAGTCAGGACCATCGGTAATTTTCTCGTTTTTAATTGCTGGATTAGCTTGTGGACTCACAGCTTTATGTTACGCAGAATTGTCTTCTACAATACCATCAAGTGGAAGTGTTTATACGTATAGCTATATTACATTAGGTGAGGTCGTTGCTCATTGTATGGGGTGGCTTTTAGCTGGAAGTTATATAATTGCAGGGGCTGCAATAGCTAATGGGTGGTCAAGTTATTTTAAATCTTTATTAGAAGGTTTTGGAATAATAATCCCTAAGGAATATACAACGTTACCTAGCGAAGGAGGATATGGGAATGTTTTAGCGATGACTGTTGTTTTATTAATAACGATAGTTTTGTTTAAAGGGACGAAGAGTAGTAAGTTCGTTAATAATTTTATGGTTGCTATTAAAATATTAGTAATATTACTATTTGTTCTTGTTGGTATATTTTATATAGCTCCGACAAACTGGACGGATAATTTTGCACCACAAGGGATTTCTGGAGTAATGATAGGTGCGACAACGGTGTTCTTTGCGTATTTAGGTTTTGATACAATCTCAACGTCAGCAGAAGAAACGATAAATCCGCAAAAAGCATTACCTCAAGCAATTATTATTACACTGTTTTTATGTACTGTATTTTATATAATTGTTTGTTTAGTTATTACTGGTATGGTTCCATTTACCCAGTTAGGAAAAGGTGATGCCTTAGCATATGTACTAGGGAAAGTGGGTCAAGGTAAATTAGCGGGAGTAGTTTCCTTAGGTGCGGTAATCGGACTTCTATCTGGGCCTTTAGGGACGATGTTTGCTGCGGTTAGAGTTCTATATACGATGAGTAGAGATGGACTATTACCAAGACAATTATCAATATTAAATAGAAGTGGTATACCAGGATCAACAACAATAGGTGTTGGTTTATTAATGACTATCTTAACTGGATTTTTACCATTAGGACAATTAGCTGATTTGGCTAATGTTTCATACATAATAGCATTTGCGTTGGTTAGCTATTCAACATTTATTATTAGAAGGGATTATCCTAATGCAAAAAGAGGATTTACCATGCCAGGAATGCCGTATTTGCCAATGATATCAATATTATTATTTATCGTATTATTGTATGGTATTCAATTTTCAACATGGATAATTTTTGGATGTTGGATTTTAGTAGGTTTAGCAATTTATTTTATCTATTCTGTAAATCATAGTAAAGAAAAATAAAATGATAATAAAATAAAAAAGCTTGGATATTAGTTATGTCTAATATCCAAGCTTTTTTATAAGTATTGTGAATCATCTTCTATTATTTCTTTAACCTTTTGCATTTGGTTATCTAGTTTAGCACTTATCTCCGCACAGAGTTGAAGACGACGCGCTATTTCTTTTTCTTTCTCTTCATTTAAATTTTTCTTGTATCTAAGCTTATGTTCTAAGCTAGCCCAGAAATCCATGGCTATTGTTCTAAATTGAACCTCAACAGCCACATGTTCTACTTTATCTGATAAGAAGATTGGTACCTTAACAATAAGGTGATAACTTCTATAGCCATTTTCTTTGTAGTTTTTAATATAGTCTTTCTCAGCTATAACTGTAAGGTCATCTTGTTGTTTTAGCGCATCGACAAGTTTATAAACATCATTTTTAAATGAACATATAACTCGAACCCCTGCAACATCATAGATATTTTCTTTTATTGTATTTATGTCAAAAGGTAAGTCTAAACGTTTAAGTTTATTCATTAAACTCATTGGTGTCTTCAGTCTAGTATTTACGGATTCGATGGGGTTGCTCTCACCATGAAGAGAAAATTCCTTATCGAATACATTTAGTTTTGTTTCAATTTCAAGCATAGCACATTCGTAGTGCATAAATAATTCTACATAAGGTTCTAATTCGTTTATTAATAGTGAACTATCATTTTCCATAGAAAATAATTGATCTGTTAATTTTTCAATTTGTGTTTTTTTCATATACATATCTCACTTTATTGTTTAATATAATTTTATCATAAATCCTTATATTAAAATATAGTTTAAGTGGTAAAAAAATAAATATTTTAGGTTGAAGTGAACTTTTTGAATATCATTTTTAATTACCGTTGTATTAGGAAAAGTGGAACTGTATTATAATTTTTATTGTTTATAAATTGCTACAGAAGTATATGTTAACCTCTGTCAACCTTGATAAAATAACGTTTTTTAATTTTATTTCGAAAAACAGAAGAGCTAAAAAAATTCACAATTTAGCTGAACGGCTAGCTTATAGCATTTCTAAATTTCCCGGAAATGATAACTATAGACAGAGGAATTTTTTTGAGATAAGATAGTATTATAATGTTTTTATGAATCTAAAATTATATCGAAATGAGGGATAACATGCAAAATAATAATTTATATTCATATACAAAAGCGAAAGTAGAAAGTTTAACAAAAAATTTACTAGTTATAAAAAGGGATGGACGAGTAGTAAAGTTTGATGCTGAGAAAATTTATAATGCGATAGAAAAAGCGGTACATTCTGTCTTTGGGAAAAACCATAGTGTTAATATTAACGGTATTGTGGATAATGTTATTTTGGAGATTGCGAATAGATTTAAAGAAAATATAAAAATTTATGAACTTCAAAATGTTGTTGAACATACACTTCTTACTTTAGGAGAAGAGGCGATTTATGAAGAGTATGTTGGCTATAGAAGTATGCGTGATATTGAGCGTGAACGCAGTCTTGATATAAATATAGCGATAGAAAAATTGGTGAATCGTGATGAGAATGTAGTAAACGAAAATGCTAATAAAGATAGTTTAGTATTTAATACGCATCGTGATTTAACTAGTGGTATTGTAGCAAAAGCAATCGGGCTTAAAATGTTACCGAAACATGTGGCTAATGCTCACCAAAAGGGAGATATTCACTATCATGACTTAGATTACTCTCCTTATCAACCTTTAACAAACTGCTGTTTAATTGACTTTAAAGAGATGCTAACAAAAGGCTTTAAAATTGGGAATGCAGATGTAGATAGTCCGAAGAGTATTCAAACAGCGACTGCTCAAATGGCCCAAATTATCGCAAATGTTGCTTCAAGTCAGTATGGTGGATGCAGTGCTGATAGAATTGATGAAGTTCTTGCACCGTTTGCACAATTGAACTATGAAAAGAACTTAAAAATGGCTCAAGAATGGATTGATGATGAGGAAAAACAAAAAGCATTTGCTGATAAGAAAACTAAAAAAGATATTTTTGATGCAATGCAATCTCTAGAGTATGAAATTAATACTTTATATTCGTCTCAAGGACAAACACCATTTACATCTCTAGGGTTCGGTTTAGGTGAAGGATACTTTGAAAAAGAGATTCAAAAAGCTATTCTTAAGGTGAGAATTGAAGGATTAGGAAAAGAGAAAAGAACTGCTATTTTTCCTAAATTGATTTTTGTTATTAAAGATGGTCTGAATTTAAAATCAACAGATCCTAACTATGATGTTAAACAACTTGCATTATCATGTGCGACACAAAGAATGTACCCAGATGTACTTATGTATGATACGATTACGAAGATTACCGGTAGTTGTAAAACTCCGATGGGATGTAGATCATTTTTACCAGCATGGAGAAATGAACAAGGACAACTTGTGGAAAGTGGTCGTATGAATCTAGGGGTGGTAACATTAAATCTTCCTAGAGTAGCTCTAGAATCAAAAGGAGATAAAGAAGAGTTTTGGAATATCTTCAAAGAAAGATTAGAAATTTGTAAAGATGCGTTAGATTACAGAGCAAAACGTTGTGGTGAGGCTAAGCCTAAAAATGCACCTATTCTGTATATGCACGGGGCTTTCGGTAAACGGCTTAAACCTGAAGATAGGGTAAAACAATTATTTGACAATAAACGTTCTACATTATCATTAGGGTATATAGGCTTATATGAAGTCGCAAGTGTCTTTTATGGAGGAGAATGGGAGAAAAATCCTGAGGCGAAAGATTTCACTTTAGATATTATGCGTTATATGAAGGAGTGCGTGGATAAATGGACTGAAGAAGGGGATTACTGGTATAGTATTTACTCAACGCCTAGTGAATCGCTAACTGATAGGTTCTGTCGTATGGATACTGAGAAGTTCGGTATTGTAGAAAATATAACGGATAAAGAATACTACACGAACTCATATCACTATGATGTAAGGAAAAATCCAACGCCTTTTGAGAAGTTAGAGTTTGAAAAGGATTATCCATATTATGCAAGCGGTGGATTCATTCATTATTGTGAATATCCGGTATTAAAACAAAATCCAAAAGCATTAGAAGCGGTATGGGACTTTGCTTATGACAAGGTAGGATATTTAGGAACAAATACACCGATAGACCGTTGTTATAAATGCGGATATGAGGGTGAATTTGAACCTACTAAAAAAGGATTTAAATGCCCAGAATGCGGTAATAGAGATCCAAAGAGCTGTGATGTTGTTAAGCGAACATGTGGTTATTTAGGTAATCCTCAAGCTCGTCCGATGATCAAAGGACGACACAAAGAAATAGTAGCGAGGGTTAAACATTTAAAATAAAAATAACTTTTAATAGAGGGTGACTCGAAAATCGTGATTTCTAGAAACAAGATTTTGACGAGTCACCCTCGGACAATTTGTTAGATATCTAAAAAGCTTTTATAAAGAGTATTTAGATATCAATAAACCACTGCGTCTATGAGATTTTATATGAACTTTGTTAAATTTTAGGACTTTTGGATCAGCTTCTATAATTTTTAAAGTTTAAATAGCATAAAAACCTAATCTATAAGAACAAAAAACCTTTAAATCCTTTACATTATCTGATTTTTTTGATAAAATCAATACTGATAAGAATTTAGGAGGAATTTAAACATGGGTAAAATTTTTAAAGGTGCTTTATTAGGTGCAGTGAGTGCGTTAGGAGCTTATTATTATAAAAATCCTAAGGAGTTAGAAAAACATAAAGAATTACTGAAAGAAAATACTAAAACTGGTATTGAAAAATTAACAGCAATTATTAATGAAAAAACTCAAGAATTAGAAGCGAGAACACAAGAAGAAAAAGATCTTGCTAAAGAAAAACTAGAAGAATTAACTGCAACTGCAGAATTTGAAAAAGTAGAAGAAAACTTCGTAGAATTAGGAGCAAAAGCTGAAGAGGTTAAGGAAGAAGTTGTTGCTGAAGTAACTGAAAAAGTAGAAGATGTGAAAGAAACTGCAGAACCTGTAGTAGAAAAAGTAGAAGGAGTTGTTGCTCCAGTTGCAGAAAAAGTAGAAGAAGTAGCGGCACCAGTTGTAGAGAAAGCAGAAGAAGTAGTTGAAGAAGTAAACGAAATAGTAGTACCTGCTGCAGAACCTACGTTTACAAAAGTAGAAGAAGTTGTAGAAAGTGCAAAAGAAACAGTTGTAGATCACTACGAAGAAAAAGTAGAACCTACATTTGAAGAAATTCATGAAGCGGTAGCTCCAGTAATCGAAAAAGCAGAAGAAGTTAAAGAAGAAGTAGAAGAAGTTGTAGAAGAAAAACCAAAAACAACTCTAGATTCTATCGTATCTTTATTCGCTTCAAAAGAAGGAAAATAATATTGTAACTATTGAATTCGAGGTATGAGAGAAAGCTCACATACCTCGTTTTTTTATTAATATAAACTAGAGATTTATCCATACAGAAAAAATAATACATAACATAAAAACTAGATAATTTTGAATAAATTACCTAGTTTCTTTCTTATTCTTATAGTCTATCAGCGATTGCTTTTCTAATTTCTTCGAATTCAGCAGGCTCAACTTTTTGAGGTGGCCATTTAACTTCTAAATTATCGAAGTTTATATCTTTATCTTTATATCTTGGTACGATGTGGAAGTGAAGGTGGAAGACACTTTGTCCAGCATATTCTTCGTTATTTTGGAAGATATTTACTCCATCACAACCATATGCTTCTTTTACAGCATTAGCAATTTTCGGAAGAACACGTCCAATGTTAGCAGCTGTTTCAGGATCACAGTCAAAAATATTTCTTCTGTGTTTTTTCGGAATTACTAAAGTGTGTCCTTTTGTAATAGGGAACACATCTAGAAAGCTATATACATGCTCATCTTCATATACTTTATAACTTGGGATTTCTCCATCAATAATTTTTTCGAAAATAGTTTTTTCCATAATTTAACTCCTTATTATTTTAAATTTTGTAGTGTTTCAATTAAAAGTTTTTTCAGGTTTGCACTAATTTTTTGTGCAGTTTGTAGTACGTGCTCGTGATTGTGTTTTTTCTCTTGAATACCTGTAGCCATATTAGTAGCACATGCTAATACTGCAACTGGAAGTGATGCGTGGTTTGCGGCGATTACCTCAGGTACCGTAGACATACCTACAAGGTCACATCCCATAGTTTTGAATGCACGAATTTCCGCACGTGTTTCAAAATAAGGACCTTGGAAGAATCCGTAAACACCAGTGTGTAAAGTAAGGTCTAATTTTTTTGCAGAATTGTGTAAAGTCTCAACTAAGTACGGATCGAAAGGAGTTGTCATGTCAACAAATCTTTCTCCTAGACGCGGGTCATTTTCTCCCATTAGAGGGTTGTTGTTTACAAGTGAGATGAAGTCATCAAGACATACGATATCTCCTTCACTAAAGTTTGTGTTAATAGCTCCACAAGCGTTAGTGATGAATAACCCTTTTACACCAAGGTGTTTAACAACATATGTCATAAAGGCAACATCTTTCATGCTATATCCTTCGTAATAGTGAAGACGTCCGTTTAATACTAATACATTTTTCCCAGAAATCTTTCCGAAAGTTAGTTTATTTGCATGCCCTTTTACTCGATTAGCATGTTTATTTCCTGGAAAAAGTGGAATAGCTTCGTAACCAAGTTCTTGTTGATCTTCAAGCTCAAGTGTAATACCACTACCTAAAACAACTGCGTAGTCTATCGGCTCATTAAAATATTTTATTATGTAATTTGCCGTCTCAATAATATTCTGATAATATGTCATAATATAAATCCTCCTGAAAATGCTTTATCAAAGTTATTATAGCATAAAAAATTCAGAAAATATATAATTTTATATTAATTATTATCAACGTTTATATACTTAATATAAATACGTTTATGTTATTTTTAATGATGCTATTGAAATGGAAAAAGAATATCAATATGTACTATAGTATTATGATTTATTTAATCTAATTTTTAGTTGTGTTAAAAAAATTTAAAAAAAGCTCAAAAAATATTTGCAAGCGCTTTAAAAATATTGTATTATGAACGTAGTACATAAATATTTTTAGGAGGACATTATGAAAAAATTACGTACTATATTTGCAATTTTAGTTGCATTATCATTAATTGTTGTTGGTTGTTCTTCAAAGAGTGCTAAGAATGACACTAAATCTGACGGAAAGAGCGGATATAAAATTGGTGTCGTAACTGGTGAAGGTGGAGCAAAAGATAAGAGTTTTAACCAGGCTAACGTAGAGGCGATTCAAGCGTGGGCTAAAGCAAATGGTGCTAAAGATCCAGTTGTTATCGAAACGAAGAATCAAGCAGACTTAGCTGCTAATTTACAAAATGCTGCAAAGGTATCTGATATTGTATCTCTAGCTGGATTTGAATTTGAAAAAGAAATTACAAAGACTGCAGAGCAATATAAAGATAAAAAATTTATGTATGTAGATAGTTTTGTAGATGCTCCAAATATTGCTTCATTAATTTTTAAAGAACAAGAAGCGGGATATTTAGCTGGATATGCAGCAGCTTTACAATCTAAAACGGGGAAAGTTGGATTTATCGGGGGAACTAAAATTCCGCCAGTAGAGCGATTTGGGATTGGATTTGTACAAGGTGCTAAAGCAGCTAAAAGTGATATTAAAGTAATGTACAATTACAGTGGAACATTCTCAGATACAAATAAAGGGAAAACTTTAGCTGCTACTATGTATGACTCAGGAGCAGATGTAATCTTCGTTGCTGCTGGAAATACAGGAAACGGAGTAATTTCAGAAGCTAAAGAACGTGGAATAATTGATATGTCTAAGAGTGGAGAAATTAAACACTGGGTTGTTGGTGT
>QWCR01000565.1_pt1 | contig 12689 bp, 9 predicted proteins | sample 1972581 | NCBI WGS metagenome assembly QWCR01 (sample SAMN09866703, study PRJNA288562) | Human oral metagenome isolate pre4_saliva, whole genome shotgun sequencing... | isolation source: mouth | host: Homo sapiens | place: USA: California
GAAACGACATGAATAGCTTTACAGGCTTTAGCTTGAGCCATTTTAAAACCATGTTTGGTGATGGTCGTCTCATGTTGATCCTCACCCAAACCTTTTTCTTGGCCTTTCTGTCAGCCTTGATTGCGACTGTTATAGGGACTTTCGGTGCTATTTACATTTACCAGTCTCGTAAGAAATACCAAGAAGCCTTTTTATCACTCAATAATATCCTCATGGTTGCGCCTGATGTTATGATTGGTGCTAGCTTCTTGATTCTCTTTACCCAGCTTAAGTTTTCACTTGGATTTCTGACAGTTCTATCTAGTCACGTGGCCTTTTCCATCCCTATCGTGGTCTTGATGGTCTTGCCTCGTCTCAAGGAGATGAATGATGACATGATTCATGCGGCCTATGACTTAGGTGCCAGTCAATTTCAGATGTTTAAGGAAATCATGCTTCCTTACCTGACACCGTCTATCATTGCAGGTTATTTTATGGCCTTCACCTATTCGCTAGATGACTTTGCCGTGACCTTCTTTGTGACGGGAAATGGCTTTTCAACCCTGTCAGTTGAGATCTACTCTCGTGCTCGTAAGGGGATTTCGTTAGAGATCAATGCCCTGTCTGCACTTGTCTTTCTCTTTAGTATTATCCTAGTTGTAGGTTATTACTTTATCTCACGTGAGAAGGAGGAGCAAGCATGAAAAAACTCTATTCATTTTTAGCAGGAATTGTAGCAATTATCCTTGTCTTGTGGGGGATTTCCCATCATCTAGATAGTAAAATCAACAGTCGAGATAGTCAAAAATTGGTTATCTACAACTGGGGGGACTATATCGATCCCGAACTCTTGGAGAAATTCACAGAAGAAACAGGAGTCCAAGTCCAGTATGAGACCTTTGATTCCAACGAAGCCATGTATACCAAGATCAAGCAGGGTGGAACGACCTACGATATTGCCATCCCGAGTGAATACATGATCAACAAGATGAAGGACGAAGACCTCTTGGTTCCGCTTGATTATTCAAAAATTGAAGGAATCGAAAATATCGGACCTGAGTTCCTCAACCAGTCTTTTGACCCGGGCAATAAATTCTCCATCCCTTACTTCTGGGGGACCTTGGGAATCGTCTACAATGAAACCAAGGTAGATGAGGCGCCTGAGCATTGGGATGACCTCTGGAAACCAGAATACAAGGATTCCATCATGCTTTTTGATGGGGCGCGTGAGGTGCTGGGACTCGGGCTTAACTCGCTCGGTTACAGTCTTAACTCTAAGGATCCTCAGCAGTTGGAAGAAACGGTAGACAAGCTCTACAAACTGACTCCAAATATCAAGGCCATTGTGGCAGACGAGATGAAGGGTTACATGATTCAGAACAACGCTGCTATCGGTGTGACTTTCTCTGGGGAAGCCAGCCAGATGTTGGAGAAAAATCCTAACCTCAAGTATGTCGTTCCGACTGAGGCCAGCAATCTCTGGTTTGATAACATGGTCATTCCAAAAACCGTGAAAAATCAAGATGCCGCCTATGCCTTTATCAACTTTATGTTGAAACCCGAAAATGCTCTGAAAAATGCGGAGTATGTAGGTTACTCAACACCAAACCTACCAGCAAAGGAAATGCTCCCAGAGGAGACTCGTGAGGACAAATCCTTCTATCCAGACGCTGATACCATGAAACACCTAGAAGTTTATGAGAAGTTTGACCATAAATGGACAGGAAAATATAGCGACCTCTTCCTACAGTTTAAAATGTATCGGAAGTAGGAGATTTGGTTTATTGTCGGCTTTTCCAGTTGACGCAAGCTTTAAAAAACGATATAATAAGAAAGTTGAGAATTGATTTTCAGTTGTCTTAGTCCAGAGAAATGGCGGTGCTGCGAGCCATCTAAGCTAGGAAATCATGCTACTCAATCAGACAATTGCATAAGAATAAGAGAATGACAAGTTCATTGAATGAAGGTGGTACCGCGGTTTTTCGCCCTTCGTGATATGGACTTGTCTTTTGATTTTTGGAGGTGTTTATGAAGACATTTCTTGTCAAACAAAAGTTTCGTCTTGGAGGCGAACGCTTCGATATCAAGGATGATAGAGGAGTAGTGAACTATCAGGTGGAGGGATCATTTTTCCAAATTCCTAAGACCTTTACCATCTATGACGCCTATGGTGAGCAAGTCAGTGAGATTAGTAAAGAATTTTTCACTTTGCTTCCTCGCTTTACTATCCAGTTACGAAACGGTTCCAATTTCGTCATTCGCAAGAAGTTGACCTTCTGGCGAGATAAGTATGAGTTTGACAATCTAGGGCTTCGTATCGAGGGCAATATCTGGGATTTGAATTTCAAATTGTTGGATGACCGCGACCAAGTGATTGCCGAGATTCGGAAAGAAATTTTCCATTTGACCTCAACCTACACCGTAACCGTCTATGAAGACTCGTATGCAGATTTGGTCATTTCCCTTTGTGTCGCGATTGACTATGTGGAGATGCTGGAAAGCCAATCAAATTAAACAAGTAAATAAGGAGATATTATGAAACAACTATCTAGTGCTCAAGTTCGCCAAATGTGGCTAGATTTCTGGGCAAGCAAAGGTCACTCTGTAGAACCATCAGTCAGCTTGGTTCCTGTAAATGACCCAACTCTTTTGTGGATTAACTCTGGGGTAGCAACCCTTAAGAAATACTTTGACGGAACCATTATCCCTGAAAACCCACGTATTACCAATGCGCAAAAAGCTATCCGTACTAACGATATTGAAAACGTAGGGAAGACTGCGCGCCACCATACTATGTTTGAAATGTTGGGGAACTTCTCTATCGGGGATTACTTCCGTGACGAAGCCATCACTTGGGCTTACGAGCTTTTGACAAGCCCAGAATGGTTTGATTTCCCAGCTGAAAAACTTTATATGACCTACTATCCAGACGATAAAGATTCTTACAACCGCTGGATTGAAGTAGGAGTGGACCCAAGCCACTTGATCCCAATCGAGGATAATTTCTGGGAAATCGGTGCGGGACCTTCTGGACCAGATACAGAGATTTTCTTTGACCGTGGAGAAGCATTTGATCCAGAAAACATCGGTATTCGCCTGCTTGCAGAGGATATCGAAAACGACCGTTACATCGAAATCTGGAATATCGTTTTGTCACAATTTAACGCTGATCCTGCTGTTCCTCGTAGCGAATACAAAGAATTGCCACACAAGAACATTGATACGGGTGCTGGTTTGGAGCGTTTGGTGGCCGTTATTCAAGGGGCTAAGACAAACTTTGAAACAGACCTCTTCATGCCAATCATCCGTGAAGTTGAGAAATTGTCTGGTAAGGTTTATGACCAAGATGGCGACAACATGAGCTTCAAGGTCATTGCTGACCATATCCGTTCTCTTTCATTTGCCATCGGTGATGGTGCCCTTCCTGGAAATGAAGGTCGTGGTTATGTCCTTCGCCGTCTCCTCCGTCGCGCGTCTATGCACGGTCAAAAATTGGGTATCAACGAGCCTTTCCTTTACAAACTCGTTCCAACTGTTGGAAAAATCATGGAAAGCTACTACCCAGAAGTGCTTGAAAAACGTTTTATCGAGAAAATTGTCAAGAGCGAGGAAGAGTCATTTGCCCGTACTCTTCACTCAGGTCAACACTTTGCAGAAACCATTGTAGCTGATTTGAAAGCGAAAGGTCAAAACGTTATCGCGGGGCAAGATGTCTTCAAACTCTACGACACTTACGGATTCCCAGTAGAATTGACTGAAGAAATCGCTGAAGAAGCTGGGATGACTGTCGATCGTGAAGGTTTTGAAGCAGCCATGAAAGAACAGCAAGAACGTGCGCGTGCGTCTGCTGTTAAGGGTGGCTCAATGGGAATGCAAAATGAAACCCTTCAAAACATTACAGTGGAAAGTGTCTTCAACTATAATGCCAGCCAATTGCCTTCTAAGTTGGTGGCTATCGTAGCGAACAATGCTGAAGTAGAAGCTGTTTCAGAAGGAACTGCCTCTCTCATTTTTGCAGAAACTCCATTCTACGCTGAAATGGGTGGACAGGTAGCTGACCACGGTCAAATCTTGGATGCTAAAGGAAATGTCGTAGCGAATGTGACGGATGTGCAAAAAGCACCAAACGGACAAGCTCTTCATACTGTTGAAGTTCTTGCACCACTTGCTTTGAACCAAGAATACACCTTGGCTATCGATACCAACCGTCGTCATCGTGTTATGAAAAACCACACTGCGACTCACTTGCTCCATGCGGCTCTTCACAATATCCTTGGCCACCATGCGACACAAGCAGGATCTCTGAACGAAGTAGAATTTCTTCGCTTTGACTTTACTCACTTCCAAGCTGTGACTCCTGAAGAGTTGCGCGCCATTGAACAGCAAGTCAATGAGAAGATTTGGGAAGCCATCGCAGTGGAAACTGTTGAGACAGATATTGACACGGCTAAAGAAATGGGAGCTATGGCCCTCTTTGGTGAGAAATATGGTAAAGAAGTCCGCGTTGTGACCATCGGTGACTACTCTATTGAGCTTTGTGGTGGTACCCACGTTGGCAACACTTCTGAGATTGGCCTCTTCAAGATTGTCAAAGAAGAAGGAATCGGATCAGGAACTCGCCGTATCTTGGCAGTAACTGGTAAGGAAGCCTTTGAAGCTTATCGCGAACAAGAAGATGCTCTGAAAGCAGTAGCAGCAACCTTGAAAGCACCTCAACTCAAGGAAGTACCTCACAAAGTCGAAGGACTTCAAGAGCAACTCCGCCAATTGCAAAAAGAAAATGCAGAGTTGAAGGAAAAAGCCGCAGCCGCAGCTGCAGGTGATGTCTTCAAGGATGTGAAGGAAGTCAACGGACACCGTTACATTGCTAGTCAAGTTTCTGTATCAGATGCCGGTGCCCTTCGTACCTTTGCGGATAACTGGAAACAAAAAGACTACTCTGATGTGCTTGTCCTAGTTGCCGCTATCGGTGACAAAGTCAATGTTCTTGTAGCTAGCAAGACAAAAGATGTGCATGCAGGAAATCTTGTCAAAGAATTGGCTCCAATCGTCGATGGACGTGGTGGTGGTAAACCAGACATGGCCATGGCAGGAGGAAGCAACCAAGCGAAAATTCAAGAACTCTTGGATGCAGTAGCAGGTAAATTGTAAGACAATAAAGATCTATCCATTTGGGTAGGTCTTTTTGCCTACTTAAAAAGCCAAATCCGCTTGGATTTGACTTGTAACTGATAGGTTTATTTTGTTGCCCAAACACTGACTGAACCCGCTGCTACTGGAAATTCTCCATAACCTTCAGCGTTGATTGTAACTTGTGCTGGATGATTTTCAAGGAGGTCAACAAAGGTTTGGTCAGCCCATTCTTGCCCGACAAACATAGATTTGCTGTTTTCTTGGTCATTTGAGATGAGGACAGCGATTGGAGATTGATGTTCAGCACCTGAACGAACCCAACCGATACAGTTGGCATCGTCAAAGTAGTCTGTTTGCTCCCCATATGCCCTGTCTTTTCGGATGGCTAGGAGACGATCAAGAACTTCTCTGAAATCTTGTTGAGCAAATTGCCCTGAAATGCCGTAATAGTCTCCGTAAAAGACACATGGAAGACCATCTTGGCGTAATAGAATGAGGGCATAGGCTGCTGGCTTGAACCATTCTTCAACAGTAGACTCAAGGGCTTGTCCTCGTTGGGTATCATGGTTGTCAACGAAAGTGACTGCTTTGTCAGGCTTGAGTTCAACCAAGCTATCTGTGAAAATGTTACGAAGGTCGTAACTTGCTCCAACTTGACTGGCTTCAAAGAGGTTCTGGTGGAGACGAACATCGACAAGATCAAAGCGTTCTTCTGTTTTCTCGAGATAGTCTAGATTGGCTTCCTTGTCTGGATTCCAAAATTCACCAAAAACATAGAAATCTTGACCGTATTTTTCCTTCATATCACGGATGAAATTGCCCATAAAGAAGGAGTCGATGTGCTTAACGGCATCCAAGCGGAAACCAGCAACACCAGTCGTTTCCATGAACCAGTCAGCCCAGTCATAGATGTTTTGGATGACTTCAGGATGCTTAAAGTCTAGGTCAGCATACATGAGGTAGTCGTAGTTACCGTTTTCGTTATCGACCAATTCCTCATTTGCCCAGCCTTTATTGTCTCCCTGGATCAGGTAAATGCCAGACTTACGTCGCTTGGCATCGTAGTCCGTACCTGTGAAGTGGTACCAGTGCCAGTGGAAGTCATTGTAGGTATCTTGGCGACCATCGAAGGTGAAGTGAGTCCAGCCGTTGATAGTAAAGGGCTCGCTTAGTTGAACGGTACGGTCCTCAGGGTCCACTTCAATAACCTGAAAGGCTTCCATATGATCGGCAGCAGCCTTGTGATTGAGCACCACATCGGCCATAGGTTGAATTCCCTGTGCCTTTAGGGTTTGAATGGCTTGAAGATAATCTTCTTTAAACCCATACTTGGTACGGACAGTCCCTTTTTGCTGAAATTCTCCTAGGTCAAAAAGATCGTAAACACCATAGCCGACATCTTTTTCGTTGGTTGCCTTGAAGGCAGGTGGCATCCAGACATGGCTGATACCAAGGTTTGCTAGGTGCTCTGCATCATTTGTCAGTCGCGTCCAGTGTTGGCCGTCGTGAGGCAAATACCATTCAAAGTATTGCATAAGTGTCTGATTTTGCATTGTTTTTCCTCTTGCTTATCAATGTTGTGTTTTATTCTACCATAAAGTTTAGAACTAGGCAAACGTTTGCGCAAGATTCTATACTCATTTCTGTTTTTGTCTATTTTTAGCGAATAGAATCTCTCTTTCCATTATAAGGGAAAGAATGTTTTGGTGAAAAAGTAAATGGAATAAACTTATTTGAACAAAAATGACACTCAGTAAACTAAAGTACAAATGGTTAAACGGTTTCTTTTTTGAGAATTGTCACAAAATTTGCTATAATAGTAGCTATGAATAGAATTAGGGTCAGCAGACGTGTTGAAAAAAAGCTAGCTAAGGGTCTAGTTCTTTTGGAGGCAAGTGATTTAACAGATATTGAACTGACGGATCAGGCAGTAGAAGTTCTTAGTCAAGACGGGAAGTTTTTAGGGAGTGCCTATCTTTCTCAGCAGAACAAGGGCATTGGCTGGTTGGTCAGCAAGGAAAAGGTTGGTTTCAATCAAGCCTTTTTTGAAATCCTGTTTCGTAAGGCCAAGGAAGCTAGAAAGCCTTATTATCAGGATGACTTGACCACTGCTTTTCGCCTTTTTAACCAAGAGGGGGATGGTTTTGGGGGTCTGACTGTTGATCTCTATGGAGATTATGCTGTTTTTTCTTGGTACAACTCCTTTGTTTACCAGATTCGTGAGCTCATAGTAAAGGCTTTTAAGGAAGTTTTTCCTGAGGTCTTGGGTGCTTATGAAAAGATTCGTTTTAAAGGTCTAGACTACGAGTCTGCCTATGTTTATGGTGAGGAAGCGCCAGATGATTTTACTGTTCTTGAGAATGGCGTGCTCTATCAAGTTTTTATGAATGATGGTTTGATGACAGGGATTTTCCTGGACCAACATGAGGTTCGTGGGAGTCTGGTTGACGGTCTAGCCATGGGCAAATCCTTGCCCAATATGTTTTCCTATACGGCGGCCTTTTCAGTTGCTGCAGCTATGGGAGGTGCGAGTGAGACAACTTCTGTCGACTTGGCCAAACGGTCTAGAGAGCTGTCAGAAGCTCATTTTCAGGCAAATGGACTCAGCACGGACAATCATCGTTTTATCGTTATGGATGTCTTTGAGTACTTCAAGTATGCCAAGCGAAAAGGCTTGACCTATGATATGATTGTTCTTGATCCGCCAAGCTTTGCCCGCAATAAAAAACAAACATTCTCTGTAGCTAAGGACTATCACAAGTTGATTTCCCAGAGTCTAGAGATTTTAAATCCGGGAGGGATTATCATTGCCAGTACCAATGCTGCCAATGTTTCCCGCCAGAAATTTACAGAACAAATTGATAAAGGTTTTGCAGGAAGAAGGTATCAGGTCTTGAACCAATACGGACTTCCAGCAGACTTTGCCTATAATAAAAAAGATGAAAGCAGTAATTACCTCAAGGTGATTAGTATGAAGGTTAGTAGATGAAATTAATCGTTTCAGTAATGCCAAGAAGTATAGAAGAAGCGCAAGAACTGGATGCAACTAGGTATGAAGATGCCGATATCATTGAGTGGCGTGCGGACTTTCTTACAAAGGACGCTATTTTACAGGTAGCACCCGCTATCTTTGAGAAATTTGCAGGACGCGAACTTGTCTTTACCCTTCGGACCCGCGCTGAGGGAGGAGAAATCGAACTTTCCTCAGAAGAGTATGTTCAAATCATTAAGGAAGTTACTCAGCTTTATCAGCCGGATTATGTAGATTTTGAGTATTTCAGCTACAAGGACGTTTTTGAGGAAATGTTGGATTTTCCAAATCTTGTTTTGAGTTACCATAATTTCCAGGAGACACCTGAAAACATGATGGAAATTTTGTCTGAGTTGACCAGTCTCTCTCCGAAAGTGGTCAAGGTATCAGTTATGGCTCATACGGAGCAGGATGTTTTAGACCTGATGAATTACACTCGAGGATTTAAAACACTCAATCCTGAGCAAGAGTACGTGACCATTTCCATGGGGAAAATGGGCAAGGTATCACGCATTACTTCAGATGTGACGGGTTCGAGTTGGTCATTTGCTAGTCTGGATGAAGCGAGTGCCCCAGGTCAGATTTCGCTATCAAACATGAAGAAAATCAGGGAGATTTTGGATGAAGCTTGATGGCTATACACGTTTAGCTGCAGTTGTTGCCAATCCCATCAAACACTCTATTTCGCCCTTTATCCACAATAGGGCCTTTGAGGCGACAGCTATTAATGGTGCCTATGTAGCTTGGGAGATTGAAGCGGGTGATTTGGCAGAAACAGTCGCCAATATTCGCCGTTACCAGATGTTTGGCATCAACCTGTCTATGCCTTACAAGGAGCAAGTGATTCCTTATCTGGATGAGTTGAGTGATGAGGCTCGTTTGATTGGGGCGGTTAATACGGTTGTTAATCATAATGGCACTTTAATTGGATATAATACAGATGGCAAGGGATTCTTTAAGAGCTTGCCTTCTTTTACAATCTCAGATAAGAAAATGACCCTTCTGGGTGCAGGTGGTGCGGCCAAATCAATCTTGGCACAAGCTATTTTGGATGGGGTCAGTCAGATTTCGGTCTTTGTACGTTCAGCTTCTATGGAAAAAACAAGACCTTACCTAGACAAGTTGCAGGAGCAAACAGGTTTTAAAGTGGACTTGTATGCTTTAGAAGATCTTTCTGAACTGCAATCAAGGATTGCCGAGTCGGACCTGCTCGTCAATGCGACCAGTGTAGGGATGGATGGCCAGTCGTCGCCAGTTCCAGAAAGTATCAATTTGCCAGAGGCTCTCTTGGTCGCAGATATCATTTACCAACCTTTTGAGACACCATTTTTGAAATGGGCTAGAAGCCAGGGCAATCCAGCTGTCAATGGTCTGGGAATGTTGCTCTATCAAGCTGCTGAAGCTTTTCAACTGTGGACAGGTAAAGAAATGCCGACAGAAGAAATTTGGCAGTCCTTAACAGAAAAATATAAATAGTGAAAAGGAGATCCTACTATGAAAATCAGAATCGATATTCCGCATCATCCTTATGATATTCAGATTGAAAAAGGTTGTCTGGCTCAGGCTGGTCAATGGTTGCGAGAACTCTGGCAACCACAAAAAGTGGTTATCGTAACCGACAACCATGTAGCTTCTCTCTATGCAGAGAAGGTTAAACTCAGCCTAGAAGATGCTGGTTTTCAGGTAACTGTTTTTGACTTTTTAGAAGGCGAAGAACGAAAGAATTTAACAACTGTTCAGAAGGTCTATGAATTTCTAGTCAAGCAAGGTCTGACTCGTAGCGATGGGATCGTGGCTCTTGGTGGTGGTGTCGTTGGGGATCTGGCTGGTTTCGTAGCCTCTACCTATATGCGAGGCATTCACTTTGTTCAGATTCCGACTAGTTTGACTGCACAGGTTGATTCTTCTATCGGTGGAAAGACGGGTGTCAATACTCTTTTTGCTAAAAATATGGTGGGAACTTTTGCCCAACCAGATGGGGTTCTGATTGACCCGCTTGTCCTTGAAACACTCGGGAAAAGAGAGTTGATTGAGGGAATGGGTGAGGTTATCAAGTACGGCTTGATTGAGGATCCAGAACTGTGGGCTCTCTTGATGGAGCTAGATGGTTCTGTAGAGAGCATTCTGGAACATGCAGAGACTTTGATTGAACATTCTTGTCAGGTGAAGCGCAAGATGGTGGTTGAGGATGAGTTGGATAACGGTGTTCGCCTTTACCTCAATTTTGGGCACACTATTGGTCATGCTATTGAAGCAACGGCCGGTTATGGCAAAGTCATGCATGGTGAGGCCGTGGCCATGGGGATGGTGCAGATTTCCAAGGTTGCTGAGGAAAAAGGCCTCATGCCAGCTGGCCTAACCCAGTCCATTAGAGAGATGTGCCAGAAATTTGGACTACCTGTTGACTATGAAAACTGGGATGTTGACAAGCTTTATCAGGCTTTGACTCATGACAAGAAGGCACGTGGCAACACCTTGAAATTGGTCTTGGTACCAGAGCTTGGTTCAGCGACCATTCACCCAGTTTCTCTGGAAGAGATGAAAGACTACTTGGTAAAATAAGGAGAACGTATGAGATATTTAACTGCAGGAGAATCACACGGTCCTCGTTTGACGGCTATTATTGAAGGAATTCCCGCTGGACTTCCTTTGACAGCTGAGGATATCAATGAGGATCTGAAACGCCGTCAGGGTGGCTACGGTCGTGGTGGTCGTATGAAGATTGAGAGTGACCAGGTTGTCTTTACTTCGGGCGTTCGTCACGGGAAGACGACAGGGGCTCCCATTACCATGGATGTCATCAATAAGGACCACCAGAAATGGCTGGATATCATGTCTGCGGAGGACATTGAAGACCGCCTGAAAAGCAAGCGGAAAATCACTCATCCTCGCCCAGGACATGCCGATTTGGTTGGGGGCATCAAGTACCGTTTTGATGACTTACGAAATTCCTTGGAGAGGTCATCTGCCCGTGAAACCACCATGCGAGTAGCTGTTGGGGCAGTAGCCAAACGTCTCTTAGCTGAACTGGATATGGAGATTGCCAACCATGTCGTAGTATTTGGTGGCAAGGAAATCGATGTACCTGAAAATCTTACAATCGCTGAGATTAAAGAACGAGCTGCCCAGTCTGAAGTTTCTATTGTCAACCAAGAGCGAGAACAAGAAATCAAGGACTATATTGACCAAATCAAACGTGACGGTGATACCATCGGTGGGGTTGTGGAGACAGTCGTCGGAGGTGTTCCAGTTGGTCTTGGTTCCTATGTCCAATGGGACAGAAAATTGGATGCGCGATTGGCACAAGCAGTTGTTTCTATCAATGCCTTTAAAGGGGTGGAATTTGGTCTTGGATTTGAAGCTGGTTACCGCAAAGGCAGCCAAGTTATGGATGAAATTCTCTGGTCTAAAGAAGACGGTTATACTCGTCGTACCAATAATCTTGGTGGTTTTGAAGGTGGTGTGACCAATGGGCAACCAATTGTTGTTCGTGGAGTTATGAAACCCATTCCTACTCTTTATAAACCACTCATGAGTGTGGATATCGAGACGCATGAACCCTACAAGGCAACTGTGGAGAGAAGTGATCCGACCGCCCTGCCAGCAGCAGGTGTAGTCATGGAAGCTGTTGTAGCAACGGTTCTGGCGCAGGAAATTCTTGAAAAATTCTCTTCCGATAATCTAGAAGAATTAAAAGAAGCGGTAGCCAAACACCGTGAGTATACAAAGAACTATTAAGGAGTTCCTATGGCAAAAACAGTCTATATCGCAGGTCTTGGTTTGATCGGTGCTTCGATGGCCCTCGGTATCAAACGCGATCATCCTGATTATGAAATTTTAGGCTACAATCGCAGTCAGACTTCGAGAGACATTGCCTTGGAGCGGGGGATAATTGACCGTGGAACGGATGATTTTGCTAGTTTTGCTCCTCTGGCAGATGTCATCATTCTGACCTTGCCGATCAAGCAGACCATTGCTTTTATTCAGGAGTTGGCAGGTTTGAACTTGAAAGAAGGCGTCATTATTTCAGATGCGGGCTCTACCAAGGCTGCCATTGTGGAAGTTGCTGAGGAATACTTGGCTAGCAAGTCAATTCGTTTTGTCGGGGCTCATCCCATGGCTGGTAGCCACAAGACAGGAGCTGCCTCGGCAGATGTCAATCTCTTTGAGAATGCCTACTATATCTTTACTCCATCTAGTTTGACTAGTTCAGACACGCTTGAGGAAATGAAGGACCTACTTTCTGGTCTCCATGCTCGTTTCATTGAAATTGATGCCAAGGAGCACGATCGAGTGACTTCACAGATTAGCCATTTTCCCCATATCTTGGCATCAGGTCTCATGGAGCAAACAGCTGTCTATGCTCAAGAACATGAAATGGCAAGGCGCTTTGCGGCGGGTGGTTTTCGAGATATGACCCGGATTGCAGAGAGTGAACCAGGTATGTGGACTTCTATTCTCTTGTCCAATCGCGAGACCATCCTAGAGCGGATTGAAGATTTCAAGGAACGCTTAGATGGGATTGGTCAGGCTATTAGCAAGGGGG
>QWCR01000391.1_pt1 | contig 12558 bp, 11 predicted proteins | sample 1972581 | NCBI WGS metagenome assembly QWCR01 (sample SAMN09866703, study PRJNA288562) | Human oral metagenome isolate pre4_saliva, whole genome shotgun sequencing... | isolation source: mouth | host: Homo sapiens | place: USA: California
GTCATAAGTGAAGACATATTCCCCTTGCTTATAGCCCTGGGGATAGACGTAAACCTCAATCTTTGAGATGTAATCGTAGCCTTTTTTCGCAAGAGTATCAGACGAAGTATCCACCTGATCATCGTTTGAACAGGAGAAAAACGCGAAAGAAATCGCTAAGAGTAGAAAGAAATGTTTCATTAAAACATAATTTTTTATGTATTGAGGTGCAAAGGTAAAAAAGATGAAAGAAAATACATGGCGGTGAAAGTTATAGTCTGTAATTAAAAACAAACACATCGAAAGTTATATATATAAATCCTAAAATCAAGGTGAAAAACAAGATTAGATGCCTAAAAAGTGTAAATTATGAAGGAGGAAAGGACTTGCTGAAAGCGCTAATCATACACCTATTAGCAACTTACGAAGCATGGGGAAAGTAGGACTGAAAGGTGCTTTTGAGGAAGAAAAGCATGGAGAAAGGTGTGAGAGAAAGGGGAGAAATCGCATGAAGAAGATAGCCTTTTAGCACTGATTCTGTCCGATATCGGTGGATATTCAGTACATAAGAAACACAAAAACGGCGCAGTGCAGAGTTGCACTACGCCGTTTTTTCTGTTCTAAAAGAGACGCTTTACTTTCGCCAAAAGCGTGATGTTATGTCTTCAAACGTACCGTCTGCGCATCGCCGAAGCATCCGTTGATTGGTCCGAGGAGAGTTAAGTGCACCGAGATGCTTGAGGTATGGACCTATTTTTATGTAGTCGAAACGCTCCTGATGGATATGAGGTGATACGGCAGTACGCCCTGTGTACCATCCAATCTTCAGTCTGGGATGCTGCTTGCGGATATGTTCTGCTAACTCATCAACCCTCTCCGGTGCTATATCACCTCCCATAAAGCCCACGCAAGTGATGGGATTTCCTGCTTCAGAGATGAGCTTGTCGAGTGTCTCAGTGGTCAGATCGTTGCCTTCATCCTTCCAAAGAAAACTGCTATGGCAGCCCGGACAACGACAAGGACAGCCGGAAATGTTGATGGCAAGCGTTACTTCGTCAGGGAATTCCTGAAAGACTATGTCTGTGTTGATATAGTGTAGCATCTTAATTGATGGCGAGTGACGGTGTTCGGGAGCCTTGTTCCTTCCTCTCTTGTCACCCGCTTGCTAATCATTATGCCTCCTGTTTGCACTCTTTCGTCTGTTTCCCAGCTTCGGAAGGAGCAGTAGTCTTTATCGTATACTTGTTCTGTCCGGCATAGAAACGACGGTGTGCCTCATCCTGACGTGGTGCTGAGAAGTTGCTAACACGCTTCATGTAGCCAATGACACGTGTGAGATAATCCACGTTTGTAGAGTGACAATGAGGGCATTCGTGCAGATAACGCTTGTCGATATGCCCACAATCGTTACATACAGTGTTAGGAATATTGAACGTAAAGTAGTTACATCCCTCTTGTGCTGCCGTACGTAAGAGCTGTCGATACTGTGCTTCTGACAGGTGTTCCTCAAGGTTCATGTGCAGTGCAGAGCCTCCTGTGAGGTGTTCAATATAGGGTGCACCATGCAATTTGAACTTGTCGAGAATGGTCAGAGAGTTGTCTTCTACACGATAGAAGTAGCTGTTGTAACAGTCACGTGGTACGAAATAGCCGTCCTCACGGTCCCATTTTGCGTGCTTCACACCGACGTTTTCGGCAGGAATCATCTCACAATTAAACATTGCTTCCTTAGTTCGGAAGGCCTTGTTGTGCTTCTCTATCAGTCCGAGAACACCCTGTACGAACTTCTTGTAATCCTCGTTTGGTGTGATATCGAGTCCCATGAACTCTGCAGACTCAACCAGTCCGTTGATTCCAATGGTGAGATATTGACGGTCAATGTTGATGTATCCCGCATCAAAGAGTGGCAACATGTGGTTGCGCAGCAGCTCTTTGAGGTTCTCATTGTATGCCATCTGCACCTTATGACACAGTACGATGACGTGCTCGAGGTATTCCTTATAGTCTAAATCATGGTTAACAGCGTACTGGATACAGCGGTTGAGGTTGATAGTCAGCACACTCTTTGAACCAGTTGACACACCTCCGGCACCTAAAGTATAGGAGAATCCGTTGTCTTGTATCTCATTACGGAGTCGGCAACATGAACTCAGAGAGTCGGCATTATCGCTCATGTAAGTGAAGAAACTGTGTCCTTCAGCATACATCTTAGCTGCATAATCGCCCCATTCCTTGTCCTTGCACTCTCCGTTTTCAGCTAACAGCGCCATCGTTTCGACTGGGAAAGTGAGCACAGTCTTGAGTCTTTCCTGGTTAAACCACTTCATAAAACGCTTCTGAAGCCATGAGAGACTCTCCCAGTCTGGCTGTGATCCATCAGGGAAATAGAAGTTTCCGAAGAGTGATTCGAAGTAAGGGCGGTCGTAATAAGAGATGTTCCAGAACACAGCCTGGTAGTTACGAGCACCTGTTGGTTGGTTAAGTGAATAGACAATCTGCTCGAAATCGTCCGTGATAACCTTATCTATTGTACGCTTTCTGAGGCTGAGGTCGACCACTTCATCAGCTCGTTTCCAGTAGTCTTTACCGTATTCTTTCTGTATGAAGTAGTTCATGTACATCAGGAACTCTGGTGTTGCACAGGCTCCGGCAAGCATGGATGATACCATGAAGACCATGTTGATAAACCCACCACAGAAGCTCTTGAGGTTGGTTGGGGCTGTAGAGTTACCGCCAATGGATGTTGTTCCACCAATGAGCCATGGGTACATGGTGATGGAAGCACAGTAGTTGGCGAGGTTTGTCTCGTCATTCTTATATATAAAATGGTGGGTGAGGAGGTTGATATATTCGTCAGCCAGCTCCTTACCATACATCTTTTTGATACGATCTACCAGCATTCGGCGATTCAAACGGATGAAACCTTGCTTTGGAAGTTCGCCGATAAGCGTTGCGATATTCTTGTTTTCAACGTTCGCATTGGCGTCAAACTTAGAACCAGTGGCAGCATTCTGCGCTACACAATAGTCTGTGAGGAATTTTATTTTCTCAACTGTTTCGCGGTCTTCTGTGTGCTGTTGGCGATATACAATGAAGCTCTTTGCCACCTTATAGAAGCCCTCTTTCATCAAAGCTTCCTCAACTTGATTCTGTATATCCTCAACTTTTATGTCGTTATGTATGTTAAGGTCAGATAAGATCTTCGATACCATACCGAGGTCGGTAGGCTCATTGACACTCTCGAATGCTTTTAAGATAGCATTCATAATCTTGTCGAGGGAGAACTTTTCCTTCGAACCGTCACGCTTAGTGATTGTAAAGTTTTTGATTTCCATTGCTATATTTTCTATGTCTTTATTGTTGTTTTAAATTAAATAGCTCATAGCTCATAGTCTTGATGGTCTTCTGATGCCCTGATTTCAATGCTCAAACCACAAGGTTAGTCACGTTTTAGCTTGTGTGAAGTTATCCATTTTGGGAAACTTTTTTCTGTTTTTAATCTTCAAAGTTGTCCGTTTTGGAAAACTTTAGTGGTGCAAAGATAGATAAAAGGATTCACTTCCCCAAAGATAATCTGGTTAAAAAAGAACTAAATTTTCTGCTGTTTTTCATCGTATATTCTTATAATCTCCTATCCCATTGTCATTTATAAATGTCTGGTTTTAGTGCCACTTTATTTCCTGGTTTCATCCCCATTTCTTTCTGTTTTGTCTATGACAATCTTTGCCTTTGTCTTCTTTCCCGTTTATTTTCCTATAGCGCTGTACCATTGTCTGTCATAGAAGGAACCTCCAGTTCCTTATGTCTGGATTCAAATGTGCTTAACAGTCTTCTTCAGTTCAGGGCAAAATAACTTTTTTGTGCAGCCCCTCTCTTCTGTACGTCTATATATATAATAAGGTGTAATGGGATAGAAAGAACAGTAAAGTTACCTCTTTAAAGGAAGCTAATATACCCTTCTGCTTCACAAAATACGAAAGAATGCATTACTGGATACAGAAAAAACTTCACTAAAAATAGAAAAATGATTTGTAGGATATGGTGAAAAGCTTCACTAAATATAGTGAAATACTTTATAGAATGTGGTGAAAAGCTTCGTGAAATATGGTGAAAAACCTTACTGGATACGGAGAAAAGTATTATAGTATACGGGAAAATGCTTTAAAGAATACGGAAAAATTAAATAGTAAGAAGCCTTTCTTTTCCGCATTTTTTAGTATATATATCGTTTATTAATTACAAGTAGGCTTGTAAGAAGGTGTCTTTTTCATTAACCAGGTACGTATTTTCAAGCGAATCATAATGGTTTTTTAAACGCTAATTAATTTAAAAAAGAGGTTTAGATTTTGGAGTTTAATATTAATTATATACCTTTGCATCAAATCATAATAATATGGTTTAGGGACAGGGTCGAAAGATCGTGTATCACCCGAGGTCGTTCTTTAGCGGCCTTATTTTTTTATGTTTTTCTTATCCCCTTTTCTTTTTTTACGTAGTGGTAGATTTGTTTTACTATATATAATTATTATTATTGCTACCACAAAGGTACATATTTTCAAGCAAGTTACAACGGTCTTTTTAATATTAGTTAACTCTAAAAAGAAGTTTAGATTTTGGAGTTTAATATTAATTATATACCTTTGCATCAGATCATAATAATATGGTTTAGGGACAGGGTCGAAAGATCGTGTACCACCAAGGGGCGCTCTAAGCGTCCCACTTTTTTATGTTTTTCTTATCCCCTTTTCTTTTTTACGTAGTGGTAGATTTGTTCTACTATATATAATTATTGTTATTGCTACCACAAGAGTACGTGATTTTACAGGATCAATCTCCCAAAGCATTATTGCAGATAAGAAAAATAAATGAGATCAGGTAATGTGTCTTATCTTTGGAGGTAATGATATAGAATTTCTTAATAAGTAACATATAAAAAAGGATTCCTAAATAGAATCCTTTTTATTTTACCAATTCATGCAACTGTTCTGCTGCAGTAGGTATTTTGTCAACTGATTTTGTTGTCTTGAATTGTTCACTTGTTTTTCTATTAAATTCCTCTTTTGTCATTTTTCTTCTAACACACCATTGTTGTATGATATTATAATGATCATCATGTAACCATAATTCCCACCCAAGACTTGTAATATAGTTAAAACCATTTATAGGTAACTCAAAATAAATAGTATTTCCATTTTCGTCATTCATTGGTTGTAAATTACCTCTTTCATTACTTATATATGGAACATAGACATCCTTGTTTAAAGAAGGTTCTTTCATTCTTACAATGCTAAAATTAGCATAATAATAGACCATATCCGAAGAGCTTCTATTTACTGCAGTCCTATTTTGTGCTTTTAAACAACTTGCCATAGCTATAAATAACATGGCTAAAAAAATCTTTTTCATAATTATTATCGTTTAGTTATTTTATTTGTTTCAGGACATTTAGTTTAAAAAGGAATCCTTTTAATCTATATATTCTATCTATGGAAGTGCCATTGTGGTTACACCACTTCATCATTTTCCATAGAGAGTTTATAGTTTTCGATTTCTTTCTGGAGGTTCTTTGCATGTTCCTCAAACATAAACTCCAGGAAAGGGACCTCGTTTTCTTCCTCTTGTGAAGCTTTTAATGCTTTTATATAATCATTCCTATTTTCTTTTAGCACTTTACTTTGGAGCAGTCCGAATTCATGTTGAAGATGATTCATGATTAATCTCGCCATTCTTCCATTTCCATCTACCCATGGATGTATCGTAACGAGTTTCAGATGAGCAATGAAACTCAACTTATACTGTTCGTATATATCAGGACTTTCTAACAGTTCTTTTCTTCTTTCATTGACTTCTCTACAGAAATCTTCCATCTTATGTGGCACTTTCTGGAAATTCATATATGTTTTGCCTCCAGCCCCAGCAGTCACATTCACAAGACGTAAATCTCCTTTTGAAGAATCAAATGAACCATTCAACCCATGAATCTCCCCACCTGTTCTTCTCATAACAAGCGCAGCCAACTGTTTAAGTATTCCAATAGAGAATGGTGTATGTCCTTCTGCCAGTTCCATACTCCTCTCGTAAGCTGCTTTTAAGTCAAGGTTCATATTGTGTTCTATGATGTTTTTTCCTTTAGCAGTAAGACCTTCATCGAAGAGCAGTTGATTGTCTACTTCTGTCATCGTTGATCCTTCAATGGCAGTTGAATGCGTTATGATGGAATATAGATAATACTTATTATAGTCTATTTGTTTCTGAAAGTCCAATCGGTTATGTTCTTCCAGTATATTCAAGAAGTCTTTCTGATTTATATTCATAAGCATATTCCTTTTGTAACAGGAAATAGACCTTACAAGTATTTTGTATATTACTGTTCTATTGGGATGTAAGAATCAGTAATATCAGAGGTCTTTTCCATGGTCGTGGAACCAAGAAGGAGCATCGTGGTAGTCTGATTTCTTACGTTTTTTCCCTTTTTTCTTCTTTCCACCTGTGAGGATTGTGTCAACGGTTTTGTAGCCGATGTAAGCTGCAAATAATGTTTCTAACATAGTTTTGTCTTTTTGTTTAGTTATATTTTATGATACAAAGGTATTCATTTATCAATCAAATAACAAATTTTAAAGGATAAATAATTATAGAAAATAAGATTGTAAAGGTGTCTTGTTGGGTGATAAAAGCGATTGATTCAGGGCTTGTGGAGATATTCTAATCAATGTTTGGTGAAAATAAAAGATATTGTTCACCTTGTCATCAAACAATATATATTAATAGTTTAGGATAGGATCGGAAGGCTATGTATTTGCAAAGAAGTACTCCTTAGCCATCTTATTTCTTTAAATAATAAGCTTTGTTTTACGCCTTAGGGTACAGATTAAATCTTTGTTGGGTAATGCTCAACCCCCTAATATAGTTTTGTTTTAATTTGCTGTCACATTTAACACTTCGTGTAATGGGCTTATTTTTAGGGAATTGTATGCCCAAAGACGGTGACGGGAGTGACAGCAAATTTGTTTTTTGTCCCTTATATTCATTTTATTTTTTCATTTTTGGCATGCTATTTTCCGCATGTAATTAACATTTTTATGGTAAAAAAAATGTGTTGATAGTTGTTTGCTAAAAGATAAAATACTATATTTGCGGCATAAATTTCTATTTACCGAGTTCGAAAATTACTATTTGAGCGGTTTAATACTGCCAATCTATTACTAATATCTAAACAATGTTGACGATGAGTCCATTAGACTATGTAAAGACTTTTAATGAGTTTCTGTGGAACAGTTTTCTCATGTATGCGCTTTTAGGAGTTGGTATTTTCTATACCGTCTACCTTGGTTTCCCACAAATTCGCCATTTGAATTTGGCGTTCAAGTATGCCTTTGGTCCCGTTTTTAAGAAGAAAAAGCCAGGTGAAAAGAAGGTAAACTCTTTCCAGGCATTGGCTACTGCCGTAGCAGCTCAGGTCGGAACGGGTAATATTGGTGGTGTTGCTACTGCCGTTGCCACGGGTGGTTTGGGTGCTATTTTCTGGATGTGGATATCCGCTTTGTTGGGTATGAGTACTATCTTCTCCGAGGCTGTGCTTGCCCAGAAGTACAAGAAAGAGTTTCATGGTGAGACGGTTGGCGGTTCAGCTTACTATCTTTACTATGGTCTTGGCAGTAAGTGGCTGGCAGTTTTCTTCTCTGTTGCCATTGTCATAGCCCTTGGTTTCGTGGGTAATATGGTGCAAGCCAACTCCATTTCTATTGCTTTGACGAATGCTTTCCACATCCCACCTTATATAGTAGGTATTATTCTTGCAGCTGTTGTGGCTGTGGTTGTCATTGGTGGACAGCGTCGAATCACTGCTATTGCAGAGCTTTTAGTACCTTTCATGGCTATTGTTTACATTGTTGGTTCACTGATTATCATCTATATGTTTGCTGATCAGTTGCCTTCAGTCATCCGTACCATCTTCCACGATGCCTTCTCTCTCCAGTCAGCAGCTGGTGGTGCAGCTGGTACAGTGATGAAGTATGCCATCCGTTATGGTGTTGCTCGTGGTTTGTTCTCTAACGAGGCAGGTATGGGTTCCACCCCACATGCGCATGCTTTGGCTGATGTTAAGGATCCTTCAGAGCAGGGTTTCGTTGCCATGGCAGGTGTGTTTGTTGACACAGTACTCATCTGTACCTCAACAGCTTTCGTCATCATGCTTACCGGTTCTTATCATAATACAGCATTGAAGTCGGTTGCTATTACACAGCAAGGCTTCGAGATAGCTTTTGGTGAAGGTGGAATTGTCTTCCTTGCCATCAGTCTAATCTTCTTTGCTTTCACCACGATTATCGGCTGGTATATGTTTGCTGAGATGAACATCAAGTTCATGTTTGGTAAGAAGGGAATCCTTGCTTATCGTGCATTGGTAGTAGGATTCGTCTTCTTGGGCTGTCTTTTCGCAGCTGATTTGGTATGGGAGTTAGCCGACACCTTCAATGGTTTGATGGTCATTCCTAACCTTATAGGTATCATCTTCCTTGCTCCACAGGTGAAGAAGATATACTCTAACTTCTTAGCAAACCGTAAAAAGAAAAGTTCTTAAGGTTTTTAGCCATTATTTTTGTTATTCCTTGTTCATTGCAAAGCTTATAGCGATGAGTCTGAACAATGAACTTATTTAGGGGGGAATAATCCATGGTGAGTTGCGATAGTATTGCAACTCACCGCTTTTTTGTTGTTATTTCTTATGCTTTATAAGATTATTCCATGTTCTCTTTATTGTCATTTACTAATCATTGCACACTCATGTGCAATCTACTGTTTAATTTACAACAAAGTGAAGGATAATCTTTGGGTTATTTGTTTATAATCATCAAAAAAAAGCGATGACCTTCACAGGCGATCGCTTTATCTTTTGATAGGCATTAGTCTTCTAAGGTAAAAAGATTGTTTTCAGGATAACGATACAAAGATATGGTATTTTTTCGTTACACACAAACTTTATTTCGTCTTTTTTTCGTTGTTTTTTTTGTGTGCGAACACATTGTAACTCTTTGACTATCTGTCGTGTATGAGATAAAAATTTATTGATATTTTGCGCCTATTTTGCTCACTTTTGCTTCTGCTTTCTTGCTCTTTCGTTCCTTACGAGGGGGGATGGAGTAATGGGGTAGGGCTTCCTGGTATTTATTCTTTGGTGTTTTGTCTTTCACGTTTATAGTCTTTGCAATCCTAGTTCAATATCTTTGCCTTTCACGTTTATAGTCTTTGCAATCCCAGTTCTGTGTCTTTGTCTTTCATGTTTATAGTCTTTGCCATCCTTGTCCAGTGTCCTTGCCATTCACGTTTATAGTCTTATCTAATCCTGTTTAGTATCTATACCTATTTATATTTATAATCTCTGCTATCCCTGTGCTGTATCTTTGTCTTTCATGTTTATAGCCTTTGCAATCCTAGTTCAGTATCTATACCTATTTATATTTATAGACTTTGCCATCCTTGTGCAGTACATTGTCTGTCACGATTCCAGCTCTTTGTAGGAATGACGCATGAAGTAATAGCATGTAGGAGTGATGAAGATAGCGAGTAAAGCCATGGCGCCAGTGAGGAAGAACGAACCCCATAGCAGGTCAACGTTACCAAATATAGCGATGAGAGTGATGTATATGAGATTTAAACCATTGGCAAACATGATTTCCAGAAAAGCCATCACAGCCCAGTGGTGATTGCTCCACCGCCATGTCAACAGACTGCTTACGAGATAGAATCCAGCGATAGGTGTGGCGTAGAGGAGCATCTCTCTGTCCACCATCGCATGCAGATCATTGTTTAGGAAAGCAATGATTGCCTGATTGATAATAACCAACAGAGCAACCATCACAAGGTTTATGCGTATGAAACCCTTGAATGGTTGCCCCCATTTAATAGTTCTTTTGCCCATAGGCATACGACTTTGTAAGCTCTTAACGCCAGTTTATCTGTGTTATTCTGTTGCCCTTGATCGTAGCAGAGATAACATAATTGCGTTTCGACTTACCACCTTGACGGTCGATATCCAGCGTTGCAGGAACCTTTACCTTCAGCTCTTCGTCGTTGTCACCCTCCTTTGTTACTTCAGCAGGTGAGCCCAGATGCCAGTTAATGGTCTTCACATCAGCCTGGTAAAGCTTGTCTTTCATATACTTCTGAATATCTTTTGCCGTTGCACCACCTGCTCCGAGGAAGTTCAGTTGTGATGCTACAGCCCCTGCAATCTTATCACTGCTCTTGCTGTTCATACCCTGCAACAACTGACGCAAGACGCTAACCGCCTTTGATTTGTCACCTTCTGTTGCCGTATGTACAAGCAAAACCTTCAGTTTCTCGTCTGCTTCCTTGCTATGTGCACCATTTGGATGTTGTGCTTTATAGCCTAAGAAAGCGTCTTCGCTGCCCTTTGCTACTGCAGCAGCCCAGTCAATCTCGTCAATCTTAGCAAGTAATTCCTTGCGATGAGGCGTGTTAGGATGCTTGGAGAGATATTCCTGATAAGCCTCCTTAGAGTTACTTGTCATCATGCTTGTCCACTCCTGCGTGTCATTCTGTAGCGAATTCAACCGTGCAGAGATACTGTCACGATGCGTTTTCGGTGCATCAGGATTGTTTTCCAGGTAATCCTGCAGCACGGTTGGTTCATTACTGCCAATCGCCTGTGCGTAAGCATCCTGCTCTACGTTGGTTCTGTTCTTGTTAACTCCCTGATTATAGAGGAACAACAGTATGCCTGCCGTGATGATAGCGATGAGCAGTGAGATGGCAAGCGAGCTGTGACTGCGTTTCTGTTGCTTCTGTTTTTCGTCGTCGTCATGGTTCTTTACGACTCTTTCAGCAGCTGCTATAACCTCCTCATCGGCGTTATCGTCCATGATGAAGTCGGCATCCACCGTCTCTTCCTCGTCTTCATTCTCCTTCTGGGGAGCCTCTTCGTTGTCCGTTGGTTCGGTCATTACGACCTCCATTGGTATCTGTTCTTCAGTTGAATCAGTTGGTTCTACGGGTTTCTGCATGGGCTCTTCCTGTGAAGCTGACCCCATGTCATGGTGCCCTGTCTCCGTATGGTGGCAGTTCGGACACATCCCTTCCTCCTTGAGATAGAGCTCTCCACAGTTGGAACATTTGATGAGATGTCCGGCAATCTCTACGCCACAGCTTGGGCATACAGGTGCCTTATCGCTCACTTGATGGCCACATTCAGGACATTTAATTATCATTTTCTTTAGAGTATCTTATTCGTTAGTGTGATGGTTAAAAAAGTCTGATGATGCCAGACGGCGTGTCTTATCGCCGTCGTCGGTATCTTAGTTCGCGCATACTGTGCTTTCCCATGAGTCGGCTCTTGTCCACATAGCCGTTCACACCGTTGATTCTGCCTTTCCCGGTGTACTGCCATGCAAAGATGTCTCTGCCGTCCTGCAGCACGGGTTCGCGTGTTGTGTACTGCGCAATGAATAGTTTATATCCGTCCAATGCCCCACTGAGGTATCGGTCATAGAAGTTCGTGTAAGTGTAAACGAGCGGTCGTACACCGTATTCCTGCGTCATGAGCACGAGGAATTTCTGCAGACTGTCTCGTAAGTCCTCCCTGCTTAGTCCTCCCGTTGTCTCTATGTCGACCATAGGAATGAGGTCTTGATCCTGCGGACGGCACTGCATGCGGAAGTTCCTAAGCTGTTCTGCCTGTGGCTGAGCAGGCCGATAGAAATGGTATGAACCCACGTTCATGCCGTATCGTTGTGCTGCCTCGATGTTATCAAGGTAACGTTGGTCGATTCTTGAGCCTCCTTCTGAAGCTTTCAGATATACGTAATTAAGCTTATGGTTGCTGTTTTGAGCCACAGTCTCCCACCATACATCACCCTGATAATGACTCATATCCAGTCCGTGGATATGGCTGCAGGTGTCTTCACATTGTATGTTGTATTGTGCCTTTGCGTTGTTGAATGTGAGCAGACAAGTTATGATAATTAATATATATTTAATCTTCATACATGCAAAGTTACTGATTTCTATTGAAATAGAGCAACGGGAATATGCGTTTTTCTGCCTCTGTTTCCGTAGGGAAGAGCGTGGGGAAGACTGATAAAATGCGGCTGAATGGTTATTTGTTATGTGTGATGAAATAACCTTACAAATATCAGAAGGATAATGATTGTAAAATGAAGGATAACCGTGAAAAACCGCCTTTGTAACCTTCAAGATATCAAGGGGTTATAAAGTGGCTTGTAAAAGGTGCCCTTTTGCGTTGCAAAACATGCCCTTTTACACATCAAAAGATGCCCTTTTGCAATGTAAAAGGGCATCTTTTAGAAGGCAAAAAGGCGTAGATTGAAAAACGAAAGGGAAAGAACTTTACAAATAAAGCCTCCCCAACCCCCTCCGAAGGAGGGGATGTGAGAGGAAACGGTGGGATAAGAAAGGAGGGGATGTGCCTGGCGGGATACGGAATGAAGTGTGTTGAGGATATAAAAGGGTGGAGAAAACGGAGTTATAGGGTATTTATTCATTTGCAAAAGTCAAAAGATTAGAATCCAAACTACTGGCTTATCACATTTAAATGGTCTG
>QWCR01000933.1_pt1 | contig 12528 bp, 5 predicted proteins | sample 1972581 | NCBI WGS metagenome assembly QWCR01 (sample SAMN09866703, study PRJNA288562) | Human oral metagenome isolate pre4_saliva, whole genome shotgun sequencing... | isolation source: mouth | host: Homo sapiens | place: USA: California
TTATCTTCAAACTGGCTATAGCGATTTGAATGCGAAAGCGGTTGGAGTACACTATCAATTTTTATATGATAATGTTAAACCAGAAGTAAACATTGATCCAAAAGGAAATACTAGTATTGAATATGCTGACGGAAAATCTGTAGTCTTTAATATCAATGATAAAAGAAATAATGGATTCGATGGTGAGATTCAAGAACGACATATTTATGTAAATGGAAAAGAATACAAATCATTTGATGATATTAAACAACTAACAGATAAGACACTAAACATTAAGATTCTTGTAAAAGATTTTGCAAGAAATACAACCGTAAAAGAATTCATTTTAAACAAGGATACGGGAGAGGTAAGCGAATTAAAACCTCATACGGTGACTGTGACCATTCAAAATGGAAAAGAAATGAGTTCAACGATAGTGTCGGAAGAAGATTTCATTTTACCTGTCTATAAGGGTGAATTAGAAAAAGGATATCAATTTGATGGCTGGGAAATTTCTGGTGTCGAAGGGAAAAAAGATGCTGGTTATGTTATTAATGTGTCAAAAGATACCCTTATAAAACCTGTATTCAAGAAAATAGAGGAGAAAAAGGAAGAGGAGAATAAACCTACTTTTGATTTATCGAAAAAGAAAGATAAGGTGCAAGCAAATCATAATCAATTAGATGAAAGTAACAGAAAAGAGGATTTACAAAGAGAACATCATTCACACAAATCTGATTCAACTGAGGATATCAAAGCTACAGTTCCTGTACAAGTAAATTATAGTCAATTAGATGAAAGTCAAAGATCTGATTCAACTAAGGATGTTACAGCTACAGTTCCTGATAAAAATGATAAAAACTTTGAAAATAAGAAGGAAGTTTATCTTAATGAACCAGAGAACATAGCTAATAAACATACAAATATTGATAGTAAATCAACTACTAACAATGATAGGTTGCCAAAAACCGGAACAGTTAGCGAAGTCTTCACGTCATTAGTTGCCGGAATAATGTTTACTGTAGGTACATTTCTTGGATTGAAGAAAAAAGATTAAGATGAAGACAAAAGCTATAGATGAAAAAATGGTTTATGTACTGAGATAGTATGATGATGAAACCGTTTTGTGAAAATAGCTATTTATAACTCAATTATTTAGTTTACTTTACTATTGATACTCTTTTTGGATCTATTAATAGACTTAGTTTCGATAACTAATGAATTGATTGAAAGGGTTAATATTGACAAATATTGATCATATTGATTAGATAATAAAGTCTTTCAAAATTTAAAGGCTACTTTATTTAATAGAGGTGATGAAATAATTTCAGTGAAGGAATTAAGTAGCGTTTGGTTGCTTAATTCCTTTTTATTTGGAAGGAAGCTTTTCACCTGTTTCCTTATTTATCGCTATTATTCAACCACTTAGACAGAGATAGAGACCAGATAGGCAAAAGAACTTGTTCTTGAAACAGACCTCTGCTATAATGATTTTTGTAAGGGACGTGAGTATTCAATATTAAATAACTCAAGTTCTTAAAAAAGAAATTGGAGATAAACAAATGAAAAAATTATTGGGGATTCTATTTTTACTAGCAGCAGCGACAGTAGTGTATTTTGGTTCTGTTGGTTGGCCAAGTTTGGATGTCAACCTATGGTCCCTGGTTCCGGTAGGATTGTTCCTCTTTTTCACACTAGAGAATCTTTTAAAAAAGGATTACAAGGCTAGTCTGATGTGTTTGATTATTGCCTTCATCATCGCAAATGCAATTTTGGATCTTTTGCCAATTTCAAGTGGCTTGGTAATTGGAGCAGGTGTGTTGGCTTGTGTAGGTATTGGCTTTCTCTTTCCTGATAAAGAAGGAAAATAAGATTTTCAAATAGCGATGTAACATTATATAGCTTGATAGGAATGTTTAGGAATAAGGTGAATGTAACCAATATTCATAAAGCAAAATAAGAATGAAGAGTTAACGAAATCAGGAAATAGCTGAAATATTCGTTTGCTCTTTTTGTATTTTTAATTCTGTTAAAAAGAGTGTTTTGAGTCAAAAAGAATATTTCTAGCATACTCTTTTCATTTTATTTTAAGATGGAAAGAATATTTTTTGTTTTAAAAAATTCTCTAATTTTTATAAAAAACAATCAAAAATATTGTTTTTATTTGTATAAGGTTGACAAATTTTTTATTGTTTATAAAATTGTATTATAAGATAATTATAATAAGGAGCTTGCTTTTAGAGAAAATGAAAGCGGTTACTAAAAAGGGGGATTCCATGCAAAAAGGTAATTGGAACAAAAAGAGAGTTTATAGTATTCGAAAATTTTCAGTCGGTGCTTGCTCAGTGCTCATAGGAAGTTGTGTGCTATTGTTAGGATCAAGTTTTAGCCTAGCTTCTGTTGCCCATGCGAATGAAAATACTAATGAACTAATTTCAATAAGTAAGCAGAATGATGATTCTGAAAATCAAGGAGAGAGTGAATATACATCTGAAGTGATAGCTTCAGAAAAAGCAAGTGAACAAATGGATAATATATCTCTTAAGGATAATGCAGATATTGTAGGTGTTTCTGACCAGGCTCATGAAGATCACTCCCCAGCTACAGTTGCTGATAATAAAGAATTTTCTTTAGAAGAAGGTAAGACTGAAGTGAAAAGTATGATAGAAGAAACGAAAGTATCTGAGGAAAGAAATAAATCTGAGGAAAAACACAAATCTGAAGAAACAAATAAAGCGGAATCACAAGATCCTGCTGTTTCAAAAGATAAGAAGGAATTCAAATCTGCTACAAATGAAGTTGTTGATAAGTTAATTGAAGATAGAAACCTTTCTTTCAATCAAAATTGGCACTTTAAACTAAATGCCAATGCTAAAGAAGCTGTTAAACCAGATGCAGATATATCTTCTTGGAAAAAAATGGATCTTCCTCATGATTGGAGTATTCATTTTGATTTTGATCATGATTCACCATCTCAAAATGAAGGAGGACAACTGAATGGTGGAGATGGATGGTATCGTAAAACTTTTAAGTTAGACGAAAAAGATTTAAATAAGGATGTCCGTGTGACCTTTGATGGAGTTTACATGGATTCACAAGTATTCGTCAATGGCCAACTTGTTGGACACTATCCAAATGGTTACAATCAATTTTCATACGACATTACCAATTATCTTTATAAGGATGGAAGAGAAAATGTTATTTCTGTTCATGCAGTAAACAAACAGCCAAGTAGTCGTTGGTATTCAGGAAGTGGCATCTATCGAGATGTGACCTTGCAGGTAACAGACAAGATTCATGTTGCAAAAAATGGAACAACTATTTTAACTCCAAAACTTGAACACCAACAAAATGGTAAGGTTGAAACCCAAGTAAGCAGTAAAATTGTTAATACAGACAATAAAGACCATGAAATTGTAGCGGAGTATCAAATTTTTGAACGAGGTGGTCAGGCAGTTACAGAACTTGTTCGAACTGAGAGTAAAACTCTAAAAGCTAAGGAAACAATTCATTTGGATTCAGCATTAGAAGTTGAAAAACCTAAATTGTGGACAGTGTCGTCCGATAAACCTGCTTTATATGAGATGGTAACTCGTATTTACAAAGATGGTCAGCTTGTAGATGCAAAGAAAGATTTATTTGGTTATCGTTACTATAACTGGACTCCAGACCAAGGATTCTCTTTGAACGGTGAACACATCAAGTTCCATGGAGTTTCCTTGCACCATGATCACGGAGCACTAGGAGCAGAAGAAAACTACAAGGCTGAATATCGTCGTCTGAAACAGATGAAGGAGATGGGAGTGAATTCAATTCGTACAACCCACAATCCAGCAAGTCCTCAAACACTACAGATTGCAGCTGAACTTGGTTTATTGGTTCAGGAAGAAGCTTTTGACACTTGGTATGGAGGTAAGAAACCATACGACTATGGTCGTTTCTTTGAAAAAGATGCAACACACCCTGAAGCTAAAAAAGGGGAAAAATGGTCAGATTATGATCTACGTACCATGGTAGAAAGAGACAAAAATAACCCAGCTGTCTTTATGTGGTCTATCGGAAATGAGATTGGAGAAGCTAATGGTGATGCCCACTCTCTAGCAACTGTAAAACGTTTGGTTAAAGTAATCAAGGACGTTGATAAGACTCGTTATGTGACTATGGGAGCAGATAAGTTCCGTTTTGGTAATGGTAGTGGTGGACATGAGAAAATTGCTGATGAACTAGATGCGGTTGGATTCAACTACTCTGAAGATAATTACAAGAAACTTCGTGCTAAACATCCAAATTGGTTGATTTATGGTTCAGAGACCTCTTCAGCTACTCGTACTCGTGGAAGTTATTATCGTCCAGAGCGTGAATTGGTACACAGTAATCAAGACTATCGTAACTATGAGCAGTCTGATTATGGAAATGATCGTGTTGGTTGGGGTAAAACAGCAACAGCTTCATGGACTTTTGACCGGGACAATGCTGGTTATGCTGGACAGTTTATCTGGACCGGTACTGACTATATTGGTGAACCTACGCCATGGCACAACCAAAATCAAACACCAGTCAAAAGTTCTTATTTTGGTATTGTAGATACAGCTGGTATTCCAAAAAATGATTTCTATCTTTACCAGAGCCAATGGGTATCTGCTCAGAAAAAACCGATGGTTCACCTACTTCCCCACTGGAACTGGGAGGACTCAGCTCTAAAAGATAATGTAGCTGATGCAGATGGTAAAATTCCAGTTCGTGCCTACTCTAACGCTGCAAGTGTGGAGTTATTGTTGAACGGTGAATCACTGGGACAGAAGACCTTCACTAAAAAACAAACCAGTGATGGGCGAACTTACCAAGAAGGTGCTAATACTGATGAATTGTATCTTGAATGGAAAGTTGCCTATCAACCAGGTACCTTGGAAGCAATAGCTCGTGATGAATCTGGCAAGGAAATTGCTCGAGACAAGATCACAACTGCTGGCAAACCAGCAGCTGTTCGTCTCATCAAAGAAGAGCAGGCAATTGCGGCAGATGGTAAAGATTTGACTTACATCTACTACGAAATCGTTGACAGTCAAGGGAATATAGTCCCAACTGCCAATAATCTGGTTCGTTTCCAATTGCATGGACAAGGTCAACTTGTCGGTGTCGATAATGGTGAACAAGCCAGCCGTGAACGCTATAAAGCACAAGCAGATGGTTCTTGGATTCGCAGAGTCTTTAACGGTAAAGGTGTTGTCATTGTCAAATCGACTGAGCAAGCAGGAAAATTTACTCTTACTGCCCATTCTGATCTCTTGAAATCGGATCAAGTGACTGTCTTTACTGGTAAAAAAGAAGGACAAGAAAAGACTGTTTTGGGTACAGAAGTAGCAAAAGTTCGTACATTGCTAGGTAAAGATCCAAAAATGCCGAAGACGGTAGCATTTGTATACAGTGATGGTAGTCGTGAGAAACATCCAGCAACCTGGTCTCAAGTTGATGTTAGTCAAGCAGGAGTTGTGACTGCTAAAGGTACAGCAAATGGACGTGAGGTAGAGGCGCGTGTCGAGGTTCTAGCAATTGCGAAAGAACTACCAACAGTTAAACGTGTTGCTCCTGGAGCTAACTTGAACACTGTAGATAAATATGTGTCAATACTTGTAACCGATGGAAGTGTACAAGAGTATGAAGTAGATAGCTGGGAGATTGCAGAAGCAGATAAAGCCAAACTTTCAGTCCCAGGATCACGTATTCAAATGACTGGTCAGTTAGCTGGAGAAACTATTCATGCAACCCTTGTGGTAGAAGAAGGAAATGTTGCAGCACCTGCAGTGCCAACTGTAACTGTTGGTGGTGAAGCTGTGACAGGGCTTACTAGTCACCATCCAATGCAATATCGTACTCTAGCTTATGGATCAAAATTGCCAGAAGTCTCAGCAAGTGCTGAAAATGCTGATGTTACAGTCCTTCAAGCAAGTGCAGCAAACGGTATGCGCGCAAGTATCTTTGTTCAGTCAAAAGATGGTGCCCCACTTCAAACCTATGCAATCCAATTCCTAGAAGAAGCACCAAAAATTGACCATTTGAGCTTGCAGGTGGAGCAAGCTGACGGCCTTAAAGAAGATCAAACAGTGAAATTGTCTGTTCTTGCTCACTATCAAGACGGAACACAAGCAATTCTACCAGCTGATAAGGTGACCTTCTCTACAAGTGGTGAAGGGGAAGTTGCAGTCCGTAAGGGAATGCTTGAACTTCATAGACCAGGAGTAGTCGCTCTCAAAGCTGTATATGAGGGTGCTGAAGGCCAGGTTAATCTCACTATTCAAGCCAATACTGAGAAGAAGATTGCGAAATCTATCCGTCCTGTAAATGTAGTGACAGATTTACACCAAGAACCTACTCTTCCGTCAACAGTAACTGTTGAGTATGACAAAGGTTTCCCTAAAGCTCACAAAGTAACTTGGCAAGCTATTCCGAAAGAAAAACTAGACCACTATCAAAGCTTTGAAGTGTTAGGTAAAGTTGAAGGCCTTGACTTGGAAGCGCGTGCTAAAGTATCTGTAGAAGGCATCGTTTCAGTTGAAGAAGTCAGTGTGACAACTCCAATCGCAGAAGCACCACAATTACCAGAAAGCGTTCGTACATATGATTCAAATGGTCACGTTTCATCAGCTAAGGTTGCATGGGATCTTCAGACTCAAATCCGACCGATCCTGTTTCAAACGTCAACGATAAATTGATTTCCTTTAATGATCGACCAGCCAATCGTTGGACAAACTGGAATCGTAGTAATCCAGAAGCTTCAGTCGGTGTTCTGTTTGGAGATTCAGGTGTCTTGAGCAAACGATCAGTTGATAACTTAAGCGTTGGATTCCATGAAGACCACGGAGTGGGTGCTCCTAAGTCTTATGTGATTGAGTATTATGTTGGTAAAACCGTTCCAACAGCTCCTAAAAATCCTAGCTTTGTAAGCGGTGAAAATCATGTCTTTAATGATCCTGCTAACTGGAAACCAGTGACTAATCTAAAGGCACCAGCTCAGCTCAAGGCCGGAGAAATGAATCATTTTAGTTTTGATAAGGTTGAAACCCATGCTGTTCGCATTCGGATGGTTAAAGCAGACAATAAGCGTGGAACTTCTATCACAGAAGTACAGATTTTTGCCAAACAAGTTGCGCCAGCCAAACAAGGACAAATAAGAATCCAAGTTGATGGCAAAGATTTAGTAAACTTCAACCCTGATTTGACAGACTACTACCTTGAGTCTGTAGATGGAAAAGTTCCGGCAGTCACAGCAAGTGTTAGCAACAATGGTCTCGCTACCGTCGTTCCAAGCGTTCGTGAAGGTGAGCCAGTTCGTGTCATCGCGAAAGCTGAAAATGGTGACATCCTAGGAGAATACCGTCTGCACTTTACAAGCAATAAAGACTTGCTCTCTCGTAAACCAGTTGCCGCGGTCAAACAATCTCGCTTGTTACAAGTAGGTCAATCGCTTGAGTTACCAACTAAGGTTCCTGTTTATTTCACAGGTAAGGACGGCTATGAGATAAAAGACTTGGCAGTGGAATGGGAAGAAGTTCCAGCAGAAAATGTCACAAAAGCAGGTCAATTTACTGTTCAAGGTCGTGTCCTTGGTAGTAATCTTATAGCTGAATTCTCTGTACGAGTGACAGACAAACTAGGTGAGGCTCTCTCAGATAACCCTGATTATGATGAAAATGGGAATCAGGCCTTTGCTTCAGCAACCAACGATATTGACAACAGTTCCCATGACCGTGTTGACTATCTCAATGACGGTGATCACTCAGAAAATCGTCGTTGGACAAACTGGTCTGCAAGACCATCTACTAATACAGAAGCATCAGCAGGCGTCATCTTCCGTGAAAATGGTAAGATTGTAGAACGGACTGTTGCACAAGCCAAACTCCAGTTCTTTGCAGATAGTGGTACAGATGCACCATCTAAACTCGTTTTGGAACGCTATATTGGTCCAGACTTTGAAGTGCCAACCTACTATTCAAACTACCAAGCTTATGAAGCAGATCATCCATTTAATAATCCGGAAAATTGGGCTGCTGTTCCTTATCGTGCGAATAAAGACATTGAAGCTGGAGATGAAATCAATGTAACATTTAAAGCTGTCAAAGCCAAAGCTATGAGATGGCGCATGGATCGTAAGTCAGACAAGAGTGGTGTTGCGATGATTGAAATGACCTTCCTTGCACCGAGCGAATTGCCTCAAGATAGCACTCAATCAAAGATTCTTGTGGATGGAAAAGATCTTCCAGATTTCGTTGAAAATCGTCAAGACTATCAAATCACCTATAAAGGTCAACGTCCAAAAGTCTCAGTTGAAGAAAACAATCAAGTAGTTTCAACAGTTGTAGATAGTGGAGAGGATAGCCTTCCAGTACTTGTTCGCCTAGTTTCAGAGAGTGGAAAACAAGTCAAGGAATACCGTGTCCAGTTGACTAAGGAGAAACCAGTTTCTGAGAAGACAGTTGCTGCAGTACAGGAGGATTTACCAAAATTAGAAGCTCTTGAACAAGATTTGGCCTACAAGACAATTGAGAAAAAAGATTCAAGGCTTTATCTTGGTGAAACTCGTTTAGAACAAGAAGGACAAGTTGGTAAGGAACGAATTCTTATCTCTATCAATCCTGACGGAAGTAAGGAAGAAAAATTCCGTGAAATAGTTCAAACTCCAACAAACCGTATTGTTGTTGTCGGAACTAAACTAGGAACCGCTCTTCCAGAGGACGAATTCAATACTCTAGTTTTCAACAGACCAGAGCTTATAGTTGAGGAAGAGGCAGTCGGCTTCCAAATCCAGGAGCGTAAGTCTGACAAGTTATATCTAGGTGAAACTCGTATCCTCCAAGAAGGAAGACAAGGTCTCCGTATTCACTTGATTGAAGTAGAAAATGGCAAGCGGACTGAGAAAGAAAGCTATGATAAAGTTATAGCTCAGGACCGTATTGTAGAGGTTGGTACAGCTATAAAGGATACAAAATCAGCTTCTCAAGAAAATCTTAAACCAGCTCCTCAGGAAGCTAGCAAGTCTGTTCTACAAGATCAAGATGTTCAAAAACCAGAATCTCAAGAAACTACAAAACAACAAGTAGCAACTGAGAAAACGGATGTAAAACAAGTGAGCTCACGTTCAGTTGAAGCCCAGCAAGATGAAAAGAACCACTTGCCAAACACTGGAACAGAGGCAGAACAGGCAGCAGTCGCAGCAGGTTTAGCTCTTCTAGGTTTGAGTGCAGGATTAGTAGCCACTAAAGGTAAAAAAGAAGATTAGAAATTTTGATACCGTCTTTATCGTTAAAGATTAGAGAGAAGTTCTTGTCCTAGATAGAAGATAAATCCCTTGGAATATAAGTTTCTAAGGGATTTTCTTTGTATAAAATTGTATAGTGTTATTGTCTATCCTATTTTGTAGAGAAAGTAAAAATCCCTAGGCCTCAACTTTCTAGGGATTTGACTATTTTATTAAGAACAATTCAACAATCATCTCGATATACATGATCAGGGTTAATAAGAATCCTGCACGCCAGAAGAATTTGATGAATTTAGGATAGTAAAAGCTGCGTTTTTTCAAAAGGAAGAAAAAAACGAGAATAATGGCTAGGACTGAGAGGGCTAGGCCTAGTCTAGGGAGAAAATTATGGGTAAAGGTCTTAGCTGTAATCAAGTAATACTCAAATACCAAGACCGGAAAAGCTAAATCCGCAAAGTTTCGTCCTAGTTTTTTTAATCTAAACAGTTTGGTTAGGATGATGCAGACTACTAAGGTCAGTATCAATAATAAAATAGATGCTAATTTCATTAAAATCATATCCATATTGTATCATAAAAAATGGCTAATGGAAACGAGAAATAGAGGAATTTATAGGAAAGTCAGGCTTTTGAGATTGTGGGTGTTTTTTGTTATAATGAAGGTTATGAAATCTTATAATACCTTGAATGATTATTATCGAAAACTTTTTGGAGAAAAGACCTTTAAAGTCCCTATTGATGCGGGATTTGACTGTCCCAATCGTGATGGAACTGTAGCTCATGGAGGCTGTACTTTTTGTACGGTTTCAGGTTCTGGAGATGCTATCGTAGCACCGGATGCGCCTATCCGTGAGCAATTTTATAAGGAAATTGACTTTATGCATCGCAAGTGGCCAGACGTGCAGAAGTATCTGGTTTATTTTCAAAATTTTACCAATACCCATGAAAAGGTGGAAGTGATTCGGGAACGCTATGAGCAGGCTATCAACGAGCCAGGTGTAGTGGGAATTAATATCGGAACACGCCCTGACTGTTTACCAGACGAAACCATTGAATATTTGGCTGAATTGTCGGAGCGCATGCATGTGACGGTTGAATTGGGCTTGCAGACTACTTTTGAAACAACTTCTGATTTGATTAACCGTGCCCACTCTTATGAATTGTACGTGGAAACGGTCAAGCGTTTGAGAAAGTATCCCAAAATTGAGATTGTCTCCCATCTGATCAATGGACTTCCTGGTGAAACCCATGAGATGATGGTTGAAAATGTCCGCCGCTGTGTCACGGATAACGATATTCAAGGAATTAAACTGCACTTGCTTCACCTGATGACCAATACGCGTATGCAACGAGATTACCACGAGGGACGTTTGCAACTGATGAGTCAGGACGAATATGTCAAGGTCATCTGCGACCAACTGGAAATCATTCCCAAGCATATTGTTATCCATCGAATCACAGGAGATGCACCTAGGGATATGCTGATTGGTCCTATGTGGAGCCTCAATAAATGGGAAGTTCTCAACAGTATTGAGACGGAGATGCGACGTCGTGGAAGCGTTCAAGGATGCAAGGCTGTAAAACAGGAGTTTAATAATGAAAAGACCACTTGAGATGGCACATGATTTTTTAGCTGAGGTTGTAACTCAGGACGATACCGTAGTGGATGCGACCATGGGAAATGGGCATGATACTCTATTTCTAGCCAAGCTAGCCAAGCAAGTCTATGCCTTTGATATTCAGGAGCAAGCCTTGGAAAAGACGCAAGAGCGTTTGGACCAGGCTGGAATGACAAATGCCCAGTTAATCTTGCAAGGTCATGAGACACTGGACCAGTTTGTGACAGAAGCCAAGGCAGGGATTTTTAATCTGGGCTATCTGCCGTCAGCTGATAAGTCTGTCATCACCCGACCTCAGACAACTATTGAAGCATTAGAAAAGCTGTGTGGTTTACTTGTCAAAGGTGGACGAATTGCCATTATGATTTACTATGGTCATGAAGGAGGAGACATCGAGAAAGATGCTGTCTTGGATTTTGTTAGCCAGTTGAACCAACAAGAGTACACAGCTACCATTTATCGAACCCTGAATCAAGTTAACAACCCACCATTTTTAGTGATGATTGAAAAATTAGAAAGATATAGACATGGATAAACAATATCTACGTGAAAAGCTGGATGCCATGCGCCAGAATTTTGTTGAATCAACCCACCACGAACGAGCGGTGGGGGTGTTAGATCAAGCGCATATGAGCAAAAAAATGCTTAAAATCAAGAAAAAATTAGTTGCTCTTGAAATGGAACGGTGCCAGAGAAAAATTGAGCACAAAGATTGTTCCAAGATTGACCAAAAAATCAAAGAGCAGAAGGAGATATTTGAATTCTGTTGTAAAAAAGACTAAGGAGGAAGTGCGTGGAATTACTGATTTACCTAATCCTATTTTTACTGGTCTTGATTGTCTCAAGTACAACCAATAAGCTTCTGCCCTTTTTGCCTCTCCCTTTGGTGCAAATTCTTTTGGGAACTGTGATTGGTCTCTTTTTACCTAATACCGACTTTCACCTCAATACGGAGTTGTTTTTGGCCCTGGTTATCGGGCCCTTGCTTTTCCGAGAGTCGGAAGAAGCGGATATTACAGCTATTTTAAAACACTGGCGAATTATTGTTTATCTCATATTTCCAGTGATTTTTATCTCGACTCTGAGTTTGGGTGGCTTGGCCCATCTTCTTTGGCTTAGCCTTCCCTTGGTGGCTTGCTTGGCTGTTGGGGCAGCCCTTGGGCCTACGGACTTGGTGGCTTTTGCTTCTCTTTCGGAGCGCTTTAGCTTTCCTAAGCGCGTGTCCAATATCCTTAAGGGTGAAGGACTCTTGAATGATGCTTCTGGTTTGGTGGCCTTTCAGGTAGCCTTGACAGCTTGGACAACAGGAGCCTTTTCCCTTGGGCAAGCTAGTAGTTCGCTTATCTTTTCAATCCTAGGCGGTTTTTTAGTTGGCTTTTTAACAGCTATGACCAACCGTTTCCTCCATACCTTCTTGCTGAGTGTGCGAGCAACGGATATTGCCAGCGAACTTTTATTAGAATTGAGTTTGCCTCTGGTGACCTTCTTCCTGGCAGAAGAAGTCCATGTTTCAGGAATTATTGCCGTGGTGGTTGCTGGGATTTTAAAGGCAAGCCGTTTTAAGAAAATTACTCTCCTTGAAGCCCAAGTGGATACGGTGACTGAGACGGTCTGGCATACAGTGAACTTTATGCTCAACGGTTCTGTCTTTGTGATTTTAGGGATGGAGTTGGAAATG
>QWCR01001139.1_pt1 | contig 12514 bp, 10 predicted proteins | sample 1972581 | NCBI WGS metagenome assembly QWCR01 (sample SAMN09866703, study PRJNA288562) | Human oral metagenome isolate pre4_saliva, whole genome shotgun sequencing... | isolation source: mouth | host: Homo sapiens | place: USA: California
AAAGTGTTGGTATCTGACGATGAATGTTGATACATCTGTGCAAAGACAACAGGGTTCTTCACACCAGCAATCATCAGCTGATGAACCAAAGCACGTTGGTCTCCCAGTCGGTTTTGATGGCTTGTCATACAGACAACAACCACCTCGGGGTGGGTCTTCAGACATGCCAAGAACTCTTCAGAAGGTGTTCCATACTTCAGAACGAGGAACTTCACATCGGCTTTCAACAAACTAATGAAAGGCATTCCAGTAACAGGGAAGATGGGATAAACACCATCTAAAGCCCGTTTACCACTATTGGCAAGCTCCATATAAGCATCATAATCAAGGATATACTTTTGGTTCTTTGCCAACTTCTCTGGTAACTCACCCTGCACATAGATGTAATCAGGCTTCGGAAGTTCGGGCGATGAGACATCAACAGCCGCATGTTCAGCCTTACGAGTAGCAATCACTACGGGAACATTATCGCCACCTATATTACCAGCAGCAACTGTTTCGCGTCGCTTAGGATGAAGGTAATCAAAGTCAGGTGCCTGCTCTGCTGGTATGAGAAGGTGCTTCTCATGACTCCGAATATACCATGTAAGGTATTTAGCAACAGGGATTTCACATTCAGGTTCCTCACTTAAAGACACGCGAATGGTGTCACCAATACCGTCAGCAAGCAATGCTCCGATGCCGACAGCACTCTTGATACGTCCGTCTTCACCTTCTCCAGCCTCTGTAACACCCAGATGTAGCGGGTAATGCATCCCCTCTTTATCCATCTCAGCTACCAATAGGCGCACTGATTGTACCATAACAACGGTGTTGGATGACTTGATGGAGATGACAATATCATTGAATTGATACTTCCGGAAGATACGTAAGAACTCCATACAGCTCTCCACAATACCCTCAGGAGTATCACCATAACGATTGCGAATACGGTCAGAGAGACTGCCATGGTTCACTCCTATGCGCACAGCAGTGTGGTTTTCCTTGCATATATTGATGAAAGGAACAAGGCGATCTTCTATCTTTTGCAGTTCCTGAGCATACTCTTCATCCGTATATTCCAGCTTCTTAAAGGTGCGGGCAGGGTCAACATAGTTGCCAGGATTGATGCGAACCTTCTCAGCATAGAGTGCTGCTACATCGGCAACATTGGCATTGAAGTGTACATCAGCACACAGTGGTGCCATGTATCCATCAGCACGTAGTTGCGCATTTATATTCTTTAGGTTCTCAGCCTCACGCTTTCCTTGTGTCGTAAGGCGCACAAGTTCTCCTCCAGCATCAATGATTCTCTCAGCTTGCGCTACACTTCCTGCAGTGTCATCCGTGGACGTTGTGGTCATTGATTGTACCCGAACAGGGTTGTCTCCACCAATATCAAGTGCACCAACATGCGTTACAGAGGTCTTCCTTCTTTGGAAATTAAATAAATCTATCATTGTTTCTTGAGTGATAATGAATGCTTATCTGCCATTTCTTCACTACAGGGTACTGCAGGAAATGGCAAAGATGACTAAATGAAAAAAGGCAGGGAAAGGCAATAGTAAGCCTTCCCTGCCACGGAACTATAGGCTCTCTCTGCCCGGACTAGGGCTTCTGAGAACAATCTAACACTTAAACTTATAGTCCTTTATATCTGCTAATTCCTTGTTAGCCTTCTCTATTTTGGCACCAAGAGAGGCTTTCCAGTTATCTACTTTACGAGCAATAGCTTCATCACCAAGCGCCATCATCTCTGCAGCAAGCACTGCAGCGTTCTGTGCTCCATTGACCCCTACTGTGGCAACAGGTATGCCTGGAGGCATCTGAATGATGGAAAGCATAGCGTCAAGACCATCAAGCATACCCTTGATGGGTACTCCTATGACTGGCAAAGAGGTGGATGCAGCAATCACACCAGGCAAAGCTGCAGCCATACCAGCGCCTGCAATAATGACTTTTATACCTCTTCCTTTGGCTTCTTTAGCAAAGGTTTCAACGGCATCTGGCGTTCTATGAGCAGAAAGAGCATTCACTTCGAAAGGAATTTCCTGCTGTTCTAACCACTTACAAGCCTTCTCCATTACTGGTAAATCGCTTGTTGAACCCATGATAATACTTACTAATGGCTTCATATCTATATCGTATTATGTGAATATTTCTTTGTTTCTAATATTTGTCAAGGCCTTGTGTTCAATCTGAAACAGTACTTTTTATCTATTTATTTCTTTGTCTTTACCATCTATTGTCAGGTCATTTCCTTTATACAAACAGCCCTTTTCAGGCTAAACAATGATGATTATGAGGAACGAACTGACGAGCCCAAGGAAGAAACCTGCCGTCACTTGTTCCAAAGAATGTTGCCTAAGAATCATCCTACTGGACCCTACTAAGCCCGAAACAACAATCGTCAGACATAGCCACCACATCGGATTGAAATTGAATAACAATGAGAAAGCTATTAAAGAACCCGTCACTCCACCTATAGCAGCAGTGTGTGTAGATATCTTCCACCATACATTGATAACCGCACAGAGTATCTGTATGATCAAAGCTACCATGAGAATGGATGTCAACATGTGGGGTAAATGAAGCAGACTCATGATATAATAGCACGTGAAATAGCAAAGAATGGACAACACATAAGGTACCATTCGCCTCTCACGTTGCCCTAATTGAATAGGAGTCCAGCCATGATATTGGCGATAAAGATGGATAAGTAGGGTAGGAATAAGCACTGTAAAGGCGTAAACAAGCAATACATACGACAGTTTTGCCTGCCATGGGAACATGCTAAGATAGCTGAATGTGAAGATAGCAAGTATCCCCACAACAGGCAGATAGAATGGTGTGAGAGTCATACTCACTATTCTTGCCGTTAAAATGATGTCCTTTTCCTTCATCTTCTTATTCCTTTCTCAGCCTTGCAACAGGTAGTCCGAGTTGTTCACGATACTTGGCTACAGTGCGACGAGCTATCGGGAATCCCTTCTTCTTCATCACTTTGGCAAGTGCATCATCACTCAATGGCTTGCTCTTGTCCTCCTTTTGTATAACTTCTTTTAGTGCAACTTTGATCTTTCGGGTTGACATTTCCTCACCATCTTCCGTAGTATAGCTATCAGAAAAGAAGAAACGAAGAGGGAATGTGCCCCAACGTGTCTGCGCATACTTGATGTTACTCACACGAGAAATGGTCGATATGTCGAGTCCTGTACGGTCTGCTATATCCTTAAGAATCATCGGTTTGAGCTCAGCCTCATCTCCATCTTGGAAGAATTTACGCTGAATATCGATGATAGCCTTCATCGTTACCTGCAGTGTATGGCGTCTTTGCTTCACCGCTTCGATGAATCCTTGTGCCTTATCTACCTTCTCTTTCGCATAAAGCAGTGCTTCTTTTGCCTGCCTATTCATACCAGCTTTGTTCTCTTTGTAGGCTGCGAGCATGTCATTAAAGGCTGGTGAGACATGCAATTCGGGCAGATTGCCATGGTTAAGACTGAACGTTACCGTGCCATTATCATCTGTTTCAACGATAAAATCGGGTGTTATCTGTTGCACATTGCGCCCTTGTGTTTCACCCATTGACGCTCCCGGCTTTGGATTTAGCTTACGAATCTCACGTTGAAGGGCCTCAACTTGTGCATCCGTCAGGGACAATGAAGCTTGAATCTTTGTCCAATGCTTCTTTGTAAAGGCGTCAAAATAATGCGTAAGGATGGTATGTATGTACTTATAGAACTGTCCATCACGATCCCATTCACCGTTCTCCACCTTACGTTCTACCTGTAACAGCAAACATTCCTGCAGACTTCTTGCCCCTATTCCAGCTGGATCAAAGTCCTGAAGAATCTTCAAAACATCCTCCAACTCCTTTGTTGTAGCATCAATGCCATGATAGATTGCTAACTCATCACTGATACTTTCAAGGTCTTTACGCAACAGTCCGTCATCATCTAAACTACCAATAAGATACTCCAGTATCTCTTTTTGACGTTCGGTAAGCACTCTTTCGCCCACTTGTTCATTGAGTTTATCAATGAAAGAGGTTATATCTCCGTAGACAATCTCCTCATAATCGGCGTTATTATGCTGTTGTCTGGCATCGTAAGTAGGCAGATCATCATCCGAACGCATACGTTCTAAGGCTGAATCAAGCGCATCCTGACGCTCTTCCCGCTCCTTTTGCGTATCAAAGTCATCTTCTGTAGACTCTGGAGTGTCGTTTGTGTTTATGTCATCTGCCTCTTCTCCGCCTGCCTCCAACGCTGGATTATCATCCAATTCAGCATTGACGCTCTCTTCAAGTTCGGTCAGTGGCATCTCCAACAGCTTCACTTGCAACATCTGTTGTTGTGAAAGACGCTGCACTTGTTGTTGCTTTTGGGTCTGAATCTGTATTTGTTCCTGTGCCATTGTTTACCTGAATTACGCTACAAAAGTAGTAAAAAAAACAAAGATAATCATCTGAAATACTCCTTTAATTGTGCTGCAAAGGATGAAAGTTTCTCTGGATTATCATTCCCATAGCGGTCCCATATCTCCCGACAAGGCAATAAAAGCGATGAAATCATGAGGTCATCACGGTTCAGATAAGGGTCACAGAACTGGAAAACATCCATTACTTCAACCACCAACTGTGGCTTTATCTTCATCAGTTTGGCTAAATCCTGCACTTCAGGTGTCTCTTCTGCCATTGTGATGGGGGTCAGTCGAAAGTAGAGGTCAAGTATCATGACCAACATAATGGGCTTCAGATCAGGATAATCTGCCATTGGTGAGAAGTCACGCTCAAAGGTTTCTTTAACCTGAACACCATCATAGAACTTCTTTGGTTGGCCAAATCCCTCCATGGAACGCAGCTTCTTTGCATCTTTGTTCAGCTTTCTTGGATTCTCAGCATAGGTATCCCAGATGAGTTCTATGATGGGTGTATCACGATGACGCAGCTTAAATTGCTGTTCATAGAGATTCTTTGGTGGTATATGAAGTTCCAAACTAAGGTCGACCAAAGCACGTGAATACAGTGCTTTCATACCCTCTGGCTTCTTCAAATAGAGCTGAAGAAGCAGTAACCAGTAATCGTCAGACCATAAAGGATGCGTTGCCATAAGTCAAAAAGGTGTATCTTTATTCCTCGCAAAGATACACCTTTTTAAGATAATAAGCAAATAATTATTGGTTGGTAACGTCAGATTATTTCTTATTACTGCCTACTAAGTCATCATTTTCAATACTTCTCGCAGCCTTCTTGACGCTTGCTTTCAACTTACCAAAGCTCCATGAAAATCCGATATTAAAGTATCGAGGGTACATAACGGAGCGTTCATAACCAGTATAATCGCCTCGAACGATATTATATGTAGTTGCTTTATCTTTGCTGAAAGGCGAATTTGCTGATAAAGATACTGTTAGCTTGTCTTTAAAAAAGAGACGTGTTAAGGTGAAATTATAGTAGAACCAACGTCCTTCAATGGCATACGGATTGTAAATCCTATTACCATATTCACCTCCAATACTGGTTGTCAACGTTAAGTCCCAAGGTAGTTTCTGCTCCCAATTAAAGTAGATACCACCACCGCATCCGCTGTTCTTGGTAGAAGGTGTGGGCAAGGTGATTCGAGCATAACGCATGGAAGCGTTGAGTGTAAACGATGTTCCGGTGAAAGGAGTCCATTCTGTGTAGGATGAAATACCAAATATTTTACTTTTCAGAATGTTCTGAAAGGTAGAAACATCTTTACGATTCTGTTCATACAAGATACGACCTATACCATTGTTGGTAAATGAATAATAGGGACTTAACTGCATTACCGAAAGAGACCGCCGTTGGCGTGCTAATGATGGCTGGATTGAGATATCCGATGCCGGGTCTGTTGATGCTGGTATTATAGCTAAACTTCAATGTCTGCCCATCACTAATCTTGTATTGTAGGCTTGCTGATGGTACCCAGTCATTGAGATTAGCATGGTAATCGGCATTACTACCATCGGGATAGGATGCTTTCATGCGGGTAAATTCATATCTCAAACCTGCACGAGCAGCCCATTTGCCAGCGGTGAGGATATATGAGAGGTAAGCAGCTGCTACTTGTGCCTTATGCTTGAACTTACTTTCCATGTCAGGTGTAGTCCCTTGATAGTCCATTAATGACGTACTATTGTTGTTGCGAAGAATATATTTCGTTCCGCTTTCTATCTTGTGGTGTTTTCCAAAGGGGCGTACATAGTCAATCTGGAAGGTGTGTTCCGTGAAGCGTTCACGGGTGTTTTGGTCGTAACTTGTATAGCTGACAGGGAAGTTTACCATATTGCTATATGTCTGACGGAAAGTAGTTTGCGGTCGTGTGGCAGCTAACATATAAGAGAGTGTAAGCACTTCTCCATCTAAATGGGTCTTGTGTTGATAATCAAAACGTCCTCCAAGATTAAGATCAGAGTAGCCTGGGGTAGTCATATTATTGTCGAATTTGTAAATCAACAGGCTGTTCTTGTCCCACCGTTCATTCGTGTTCTGTGTGTTAGCATCGGCTTTATAGCCGAAGAAATTGGCTGATGCGGTCATCAGGTTGAGTGAGTCAATCTCGTAACTGGCACTGATATTGCCGAAATGTATTGTTGCTGCAGTGCTGTTAGTCCCATATTCACGTTTTTGTTCGCCCGTCTTTACGTAGTTGTAGGCTTCCTCTCTATAACTTTCTGTCTGTTTCTTGTTCTGGTTTGCATAGTTATAATTGACAGTTGTCGTAAGTTTTCCCACCTTTGTGGTCAGATAAGTACCAAGTCTTACAGAGCCATAAGAGTCAATTTTCGAGTTTACATTGCCAGACACTCCTTGTAGTTTCGAACTACTCATCATGACGATGTTGAGGATCGCCGTAGTCCCTTCTGCATCATACTTGGCACCGGGGTCGGTGATAACTTCAATCCTTTTGATCGTAGAAGCAGGTATTGCCTTGAGAATATCCTTAAGGTTCTGTCCTGAAAGACTTGGATCAGGGTGTCCGTTCTTGTATACCTTGAAACTTGTAGAGCCTTGAACTCTGATATTTTCTTGTCCGTCAACGGTGACAAGGGGTATTTTCTTGAGTATTTCTAAGGTCGTCTTCGTCTGTGCAGTCTTGTCATGTTGCACATCATAGGTAAGCTTATCAATATCATTTTTGATAAGTTTGCGTCGTTGTGCCACAACAACTTCATCAAGTGTCTGCCCTTTCAGAGTGTCAGCAGGTTCTGTTTTTTGAGCATAAAGAGTTGTCATCGTAAAACAGACAACAATGGAAAGCAATGTTTTCTTTTGCATGGTAACGTTTGTTATGTGCTTAATCATATTATGATTGCAAATATAGTGTTTTTTTTATATTGATGTTTTAATTCTGAAACTTTTTTTAATTATTGCTTACTAATTTGTTTTTTATTTGCTCTTTTGCACTTCAAAAGGGCATCTTTTACCATTCAAAAGGGCATCTTTTGCAACGTAAAAGACGCCCTTTTACGAGCCTATCTATAAGTGTTTGACTTTCTGGATGTTACAAACCCGATTTTTAACGATTATCCCTTCATCTGCGATCGGAGGCTGATGAATATTTGTAAGGACTTTTCTTAATCACACTTTCCAGCCCTAATTATAGGAGAGAAAGCATGTTTCAACGCCTCAAATACAGTCTCATAGCCAGTCAACCCACATGACCGAGAGCAAGAAAGCACATCTTTCGCAATCATACCGTTGGTTTCCTGCGCTTTTATTACCATTTTACTGCTTTTAGATGGGAAACTTTTTGTAATTTTGCACATTATAAATTAGAAACAACATGGAATACAACTTCAGAGACATCGAGAAGAAATGGCAACAGAAGTGGGTTGAGAACAAAACCTACAAGGTTGTGGAAGACAAGAATAAGCAGAAATTCTATGTACTCAACATGTTCCCTTATCCGTCAGGAGCGGGCCTTCATGTGGGTCATCCATTAGGTTATATAGCCAGCGATATCTATGCTCGCTACAAACGATTGAAAGGTTTCAACGTCCTGAACCCTATGGGTTATGATGCTTATGGACTGCCAGCAGAACAGTATGCCATACAAACTGGACAGCATCCAGAGGTGACGACGAAGAAGAACATTGCCCGTTATCGTGAGCAGTTGGACAAGATTGGTTTCTCATTCGACTGGGATCGTGAGGTACGCACCTGTGATCCACATTATTATCATTGGACACAATGGGCTTTCGAGCACATGTTCAATTCCTATTATGACAACCGTCTGCAGAAAGCACAGCCTATATCAGAACTCATTCGGCACTTTGAAGAGGAGGGAACACTCGACCTTGACGTTGCACAAGGTGAGGAATTGATGTTCTCAGCACGTGACTGGATGAGCATGGATGAGCTGGAACAGCAGGAAAAGCTGATGAATTACCGTATTGCTTACTTAGGTGAGACGATGGTAAACTGGTGTCCTGGACTCGGAACGGTGCTTGCCAATGATGAAGTTGTAAACGGTGTGAGTGAGCGTGGAGGCTATCCTGTCGTTCAGAAACTCATGAAGCAGTGGTGTCTACGTGTCTCTGCATATGCTCAACGTCTGCTTGACGGTTTGGAGACCATCAACTGGTCAGACTCTATCAAGGAGACACAGAAGAACTGGATAGGCAGATCTGAAGGTACGGAAGTAGTATTCAAGAGCCTGACTCCTGATGCTAACGGGGAGAAAGAAGGACATTTCACCATCTTCACAACACGTGCTGACACCATGTTCGGAGTCAGTTTCATGGTTCTTGCACCTGAATCAGAACTTGTTCCTGAGCTTACCTCTGCTGCACAGAAGGCTGAAGTAGACGAATACTTAGAGTATGTGAAGAAGCGTACGGAGCTTGAACGCATGTCTGACCGTAAGGTAACGGGTGTCTTCTCAGGCTCTTATGCCATCAATCCGTTCACGGGTGAGCGTATTCCAATATGGATATCAGAGTATGTACTGGCTGGTTATGGCACTGGAGCTATCATGGCTGTACCTGCTCATGACAGTCGTGACTATGCTTTTGCCAAGCATTTCAACTTGCCAATCATACCGTTGATTGAAGGAGCAGACGTCTCTGAAGAGAGCTTTGATGCAAAGGAAGGCATCGTAACCAACTCACCTGCTGCAGGAAAAGAGAGCCTTGACGGTTTCTCTCTGAATGGTCTGACCATCAAAGAGGCTATTGCTGCCACGAAGAAGTTCGTTACGGAGAAAGGAATCGGTCGTGTTAAGGTGAACTACAGACTGCGTGATGCCATCTTCTCACGCCAACGTTATTGGGGCGAACCATTCCCTGTTTACTATAAGAACGGTATGCCTTATATGGTCCCAGAGGAGTGTTTGCCATTGGAGTTGCCAGAGATTGACAAGTATGAGCCTACCGAAACGGGTGAACCTCCATTGGGTCGGGCTAAGATATGGGCTTGGAACGAAGCCGAACGCAAGGTTGTTGACAAGTCATTGGTCGACAATAAGAATGTATTCCCATTGGAATTGAATACGATGCCAGGCTTTGCTGGTAGTTCAGCATACTACCTTCGCTATATGGATCCACACAATGACGAGGCACTTGTAGGCAAAGAAGCCGATGAATATTGGCAGAATGTTGACCTGTATGTCGGTGGTACGGAGCATGCTACGGGCCATTTGATCTACAGTCGCTTCTGGAATAAGTTCCTCTTCGACATCAATTGCAGCTGTAAGGACGAACCATTTGAGAAACTTATCAACCAAGGAATGATTCAAGGACGCTCAAACTTCGTCTATCGTGTGAACTCTGACGACCATTCTAAGGCCCCTGTCTTCGTCAGTCTAGGCTTAAAGGATCAGTACGAGACCACTCCTATCCATGTTGATGTGAACATTGTTCATGCTGATATGCTTGATATTGAGGCTTTCAAGGCATGGCGTCCTGAATACAAAGATGCTGAATTCATCCTTGAAGATGGAGCTTATAAGTGTGGATGGGCAGTAGAGAAGATGTCGAAATCAATGTTCAATGTTGTCAATCCTGACGATATCGTTGAGCTATATGGTGCCGATACGCTACGTCTTTATGAGATGTTCCTGGGTCCAGTAGAGGCAAGTAAGCCTTGGGATACCAATGGTATTGACGGCTGTTTCCGCTTCTTGAAGAAGTTCTGGAAGCTTTATCAGCAGGAGAATCTTGATGATGCAGAACCATCAAAGGACTCTTTGAAGAGCATACACAAGCTGATTAAGAAAGTAACAGGCGACATTGAGCAGTTCTCTTACAACACTGCTATCTCTGCTTTCATGATCTGCGTGAACGAACTTGGGCAGCAGAAGTGCACCAATCGTGAGCTATTGAAGAAGATGATAGTACTCATTGCACCTTTTGCACCACATATGGCAGAGGAACTTTGGGAACAGATGGGCGGACAAGGCAGCGTTTGTGATGCTGAATGGCCAGCTTGGGAAGAGTCTTATCTTGTGGAGAATGAGGTGCAACTGACCGTCTCTTTTAATGGCAAGGCACGCTTCCAGATGACTTTCCCAGCTGATGCTACGAAGGAAGATATAGAAAAAGCAGCCCTAGCAGACGAACGTAGCCAGCACTATATCGACGGTAAAACAATCGTAAAGATCATTGTTGTGCCAAAGAAGATTATCAATATCGTCTGCAAATAACTATAATTCATACAATGAGAATGTATCGAAAAACCTCGATACATTCTCTATTACCACGACAAATCTATGACTATCGACCAACAAATCATCCGTTCAGAGGCTAAGGATTACTTCTTCCTTACCATCGGTTTGCTGATTTATGCAGCAGCCTTTACCATCTTTCTAATGCCTTATCAGATCGTTACGGGCGGCGTAACAGGTATGGCGGCTATCGTTTTCTATGCAACAGGCTTCAAAATAGAAAATACTTACATGATCATCAACATCTCTTTGTTGATCGTTGCATTGAAGATTCTGGGCCTTAAGTTCATGATGAAGACCATCTACGCTATCTTTGCACTTTACTTTATGCTGATGTTTGCACAGGATCTGATGCCTGTTGATGCTCATGGACACTTCGTTAAGGTACTTGGAGAAGGTCAAGACTTCATGTCATTGATCATTGGCTGCTGCTTGACAGGTACTGGTCTGGCAGTCGTTTTCCTTAATAATGGTAGTACGGGAGGTACAGATATCATCGCAGCCTGTGTCAATAAATATCGAGATATATCGCTCGGACAAGTACTGATGGGCGTTGATATCTTAATCGTTGGTAGCTGTTTGTTCTTCCCACAGTTTGGTACTGTCATCGAAAGGGTGCACAAAATGGTCTTTGGATACTGTACAATGTTCATAGAATGTTTCATGTTAGACCACGTAATGAACATGCGGCGCGAGTCAGTTCAGTTCATGATATTCTCTTGGAAACATGAGGAAATAGCTAAAGCTATCGTAGATGAGACAGAACATGCATTGACAATACTCGACGGACATGGGTGGTATACGGGTAATGACATGAAGGTTATCTGTCTATTAGCGAAGAGAAACGAGAGTAAAACCATCTTCCGACTCATCAAAATGGTTGACCCGACAGCCTTCGTGAGCCAGAGTTCAGTCATAGGAGTGTATGGTGAAGGCTTTGATCAGATAAAAATTAAAGCAAAAAAGGAAAAGAAAAAGAAGCAAGAGGAGCTGCGAGAGAGAATTGAAGCAGCTATAGAAGAGAAAAAATAAACTGTGTTTCGACATGAAAATAGTATTTGCAACAAATAACAAACACAAGTTAGAAGAGATAAAGGAGATACTTGGAAAGGACTTCGAGATAGTCTCTTTGGCTGAAATAGGTTGTCACGAGGATATCCCAGAGACTGGTTTGACACTGGAAGAGAATGCCCGACAGAAGTCGACTTATATTGTTGAACATTATCATCACGACTGTTTCGCTAAAAGGATAAAAAGGAGGAAAGGGAAGATATACTATTGAAGTCGGAACAATAAACTAATAAATCGTTTATCACAGCAATGTTATCAATACTTCTCCCTGTTTATAACTGTAATTGTGTAGCTTTGGTGACAGAGTTGCAGCGACAATGCACGGAATGTGGTACTGATTTTGAGATTATTGTAGCTGATGATTGCTCTTCTGTAGCAAGCTATATAGAGCATAACTTGCGTATAGAGAGGTTGGATGGTGTCCGTTATATAACAAGAAAGCATAACGTTGGACGTTCAGCTATCCGTAATTTCCTCATTTCGCAGGCACAAGGAGAGTGGCTTCTCTTCATAGATGGAGATCTAACATTAGACAATCCACATTTTATTCGTCGTTATCTGCAGACAAAAAGCAATGTTGTTGTAGGTGGAATAAGGATAGGAGGGGACCCAGACAGATGGAAAAACAATCTCAGATACCGCTATGAGAAGGCGTATGAACAGAAGAATACACCGCAAGACAGGCAGTGTCATGCTACAAAACACTTTCGTACGACAAACTTCCTAGCACATAAAGACATCATGATGGATCATCCTTTTGATGAGAATTT